>Ga0163146_10000552_pt1 | contig 53185 bp, 49 predicted proteins | sample OliLakLV19MP7G1_FD_148648 | JGI IMG/M metagenome (GOLD analysis project Ga0163146, IMG submission 148648) | Freshwater microbial mat bacterial communities from Lake Vanda, McMurdo Dry Valleys, Antarctica - Oligotrophic Lake LV.19.MP7.G1 | ecosystem: Environmental > Aquatic > Freshwater > Lake >... | reverse complement strand
TCGTTTCCTGGTCGCCCAGACGCCCCCACGTCCGACTCGTCGCATCGTCGACCAACGTCATCAAACAACCCTGCGGGGCGCGATCCTCGTACCACAGATGAAAACTGCCATCGAGCTGCACCAATTCTTCAAAGTGCGCGTTGCGCTCACGCCGCTGGCGATGCGGCGCCCCCTTCCGCGCGCGACTCCACAGCCCCTCGGCCAGCATCCAGCGCCGCACCGTGTCGACCGAGACCACCTCGCCGTCTTCGCTCGCCAGGTGCTCGGTCGCCAGCGTCGGCCCGAACCGCACGCCCACCGCGCCGCTGTACTTTTCGCGAATCAACGCGACCACCCGCGTGCGCTGCGCCTCGGGGCACGCGCGATTGGATCGGCGGCCGACCCCGCCATGGCGTAATCCCTTGGCCCCGCGCGCTCGATAGCGCCGCACCAACCGCTTCGCGTGTCGATAGCCGACGCGCAGCAGCACCGCCGCCGACGTCACCGTCAGCGCGCCCGCTTTCACGCGCGCCAACACTTCCACTCGCGTCAATTCCCTCGCACTCATCGCTGTCCATCCCAATCTGCGACCTCCTCAGAGATCGCCAGCGTAGGGGACATTTCTATTGGGTTAGCGAGGGGACATTACTACTGCGCTACAACATATCCTTGGTACCAAGCGGTACCACTTTCTGCCGCATGCTCGGTCACTTCGGTTCGGACTACTTCGTAGACGGCGCCCGGCGCCATGCCCGAAGTAGGGATCGAATAACGGCCGACTGCGTTTGGTCGCGCTCACTGGCGATCTGTTTCAACAACTCTGCGTAAGATCCGGGCAGACGAAGGTGCACTTGCACCGTCTTGTCGGCGGTTTGTTTGGTCGAGCCGCGTTCCGCACCGGTTTGTTTCATCCCCTTCTCCACGTCCTGGCCGTATCGAACTCCAGGGCTCGTTGGGGATTGAGCGACAGAAACTGCGAGAAGCAAATCAGGAGCCACCCTGACGCGCTGCGCCAAGTTGGGAATCCCAAGCAACGAGAGCCGAAGCTCACCGCAGAACGCTCGCAAGTTGTGTGTGGAATCACAATTATGTGCTATCACCAGCGCTGAAATCGAAGAGATGAATGAGATCCGAGCGCAGCAAACGTACCGATCGGCCACCGAAGTTGCCGCAGCCAACGAGCAGGGGCAGGCCGGCACGACCCCTGAGAAAAAGTGCCGGGCATCCGGTGAAAACGGTTGCCGATAGGCCCTGGCCACCGTCAGCGGCCTGGGCAGGAATCAACGTTCCCGAGAACGCGATCGAACCCCTGCGCGCAGACGAAGTCCTGTCGGTTCGGCCGATGGCATCCGCCAGGCGATCCGTCCGTGACACGCCGACCAGTTGCGCGGTGACGCGGCGGTGAACGATCATGTCACCAGTGATGGGCGACGAACTGGTGATTCTGCATCGCGTGGCTGCGGCTCTGGAGTCTGCGGGTATCGCCTATATGGTGACCGGGTCAGTCGCGCTGTCGGTGTATGCAGAGCCGAGGATGACCAGGGATGTGGACCTGGTCGCGGAGCTCTCCGGCTCCGACGGAGATCGAGTCGTGAGCCTGTTCGCCGACGAGTTTCATCTTGATCCGGATCGGGTGCGAGAGTCGGCTCGGCACGGGGGGATGTTCAACCTGATTCACACGTCGACCATCGTGAAGGTCGACGTCGTCGTCCGAAAGAACACTCCGTATCGACTCGAGGAGTTCGGGAGACGCCGACCAGTGTCGCTGCAGGGACAAGTGGTGTTCGTCGTGTCACCCGAGGACCTGGTGCTGTCGAAACTGGATTGGGCGAGAGACTCCATGTCAGAGGTGCAGCTGCGCGACGTCCGCAACCTGCTCGCGATGCGACCGGACCTTGATGGGGCGTACATGGATCATTGGGCGGCGGTGCTCGGCTTGTCCGATCTGCTCGCTTCGGTGCGGCGATGACGGACACGCCCCTCGATGTCGTGCAAGATGTCCGGGCGCGGTACATGGCGCTGTCACCAAGCGACCGCGTCGTGATGGCCTGTGCGATGTTCGACAGCGCGAAGTCACTGGCGTCTGCCGGCATCCAGGCGGACTATCCGGGAATCTCGGAAGTTGACCTTCGGATCGCGCTGTTCGATCGTTTCTACGGCCGCGACGTGACGGCCGATGATCGCGCGACGATTGTGGAGCGAATTCGGAGCGGCCGGTAGGGTTCACGCCGCCACCCACCACCTCGGCAATTTACGCCGGTTGCCTGCCCCCGCAACCAAATCTTCAAGAGCCGACAGGTTTCCTATCGGCTCTTCTCTGGCCCGAGGAGCGGCGCGTGTGCAGCCATGGTGGGCGTGTCGGGTATGCGCAAGATTCTTGTGGTGCCCGACGACGGTGGCGAGGCCAGGGAATACTCGCTGCCGCGTGGCGTCGACCGCTGGGGAAGATCCAGCGGTCGACGCCACGTATTGGAGCATCGTCTACCCACACGTTCGCGGTCGACCGGCGCAATCGAACTGTTGTCCCGCCGCCTGAAAGACACAGTCCCTCCATCGAGCAAGCTTCTCATCGACGCTCTCGAAGCGTTCATCGGCGGACCTAAGCAAGATTCGGCGATCGCCGATAGTCCGTATCACGTGGGTCTTTCCCTGACATAACGGCCCTATCAGACGCTGGCGCACTACGGCTCGAACGACCTGGCATCCGCGAACGGCCACCATCGGATCTGAATGCGACCCAAAATGTACTTCTTCGGAACAGGACCGAACGCTCGGCTATCCGAACTGTTGTTCCTGTGGTCCCCAAGAACGAAATAGAAGCCCTCGGGGATAACAACCGGGGCGCGTTCTTCGAACGATCGGAGATCGACCGCAACAAAGCCTTCGGCAGTGACAACACCGTTGCGAACCACCACGCCCTCACGAAAAGCCACGGTGTCTCCAGGTGCCGCAACGACTCGCTTGACAAGCGATTGTCTCGGGTTGTTGGGGTGTAGCAGCATCACGACATCCCCTACTTCGGGATCGTGGAGCTGATACGCTAGCTTGTTGACGACCAGTCGATCTTGATCACGGAGCGTCGGCTCCATGCTGCGCCCTTCGACGCGGGCCACTTGGAACCCAAAAGTCACGATGAGCGTGGCGTAGACCGCGGCCGACGCGAGCGTGCGGCTCCAGAGAACCAACTCGTTACCGATCTTACGCAGGCGCGAAGAGGTCGGGGTGGTCGCGTCGGCCGCCCCAGTCGTATCGGTGATGCGATCCCCTGGTTCACTCTCCATCTTCTCTCCTCGACTGGCTCCCAGTTCCGATCTCAAACGATATCCGCCTAACGGCCCAAATGAGCCGCGCGCCTCGGCAACCCGGTGGCACGAGACGAACGGCGCGTCGGCTCCATTTGGATGTTAGCCGGCTTGCCCCTCGCTACTGAACCAAAGACTGCTCCATGTCTGTTCCCCGAATCGAGATCGCCCAGAACAGCGCCGCACCTACAACACCGAACAGCGCACCAAAAGCGAGAGCTCGAATGAGCCCGAACCATGAGGCGCCAGCGTTCACATTGTTGGTCATGACCGCGAGCGGCAGGATGATCGCGAACGGAAGATTTCCGAGAATTACGCCGCCCCACAGGATTTGCTTGAGCGTGAGCGGTTCGCGCTTCAGGAGCCAGACAACTACCGGAAACGCTCCGCACACTGTGACCAGAAACGCGGCGAACCCAGCGCCCAGTCCGACCGAGATGGCCGCTCTCATCGCGTCGGTTGTGCCCCCGCTCTCGAGACCCTTAGGGTGAGATCTATGAGCGGGAACGCTATGAAGCCGAGAACGGCAGCAGAAAACGGTTGAACAACGAACCCGGCAAACAGTCGCATTTCTTGGGCCACTGTGAGATCTCGCGATTGATTCATCGTCGGCCTCATCTCGTCGGCGATCCTCGGTCGAAATTCAGTCCGGCTAACTACTCTTGGAGTAGACCGCATTAGCCCAGGAGCGTGTATCCATGGCGCTCAGGCAGCTCGGCGGTCCTGCCAAGATGTTGATGGGGTGGATATTTGCACCCGCCAACCACGGCGCGGGGATGTCCCAGTAACTGTTGAAATTTGAAGCGGCGGCTCCCGCTGCTCGTGATATCACGAGTGGTGTCTACGCCCGAGGCCAAGGCCTCACAGAAGGAGCCGCCATGAAACGAAAGTCTTGCACAGTCATTCCCCCGCGCCAAGTCGCCCTTGTCCCGACCACTCGTCACCTGCCGCTCGTTGATCTCCTGGTCGATACCCGCACCGAGTTGCTGGAGCTCGCCGTCCGGTCTGGCATGAAAGTGCTGGAGGCCATGATGGAAGAGGATCGCGTCGCGCTGTGCGGGGTGCGCTATGCGCACGAGCCACAGCAGCCGGCCTCCCGTGCCGGGACGGTCGCCAGCGAGGTCGTCTTGGGTGGGCGGAAGGTGGCCGTGCGCCGGCCGCGCGTGCGCGCGGACGGCCACGAGGTGGCATCGCCCGCGTTCCAGGCGATGGCCCACACGGATCCGTTGAATCGGCGCGTGGTCGAGCAGATGCTGGTCGGCGTGACGACGCGGCAGTATGCGCGGCGCCTGGAACCGATCGGCGAGGGGATGACCAGTCGTGGCACGAGATGGTGGGCAACCTTCGCTGGTACGCTCAATGGCTCGCCAACCGTAGCTGCGAGCGAAGCGAGCGTTCAGCGAAGGTTGGTGGGCGCTACTGGACTCGAACCAGTGACCCCCGCCGTGTGAAGGCTGACGACGCATCGCACCCGGTGGCGCGTGAGGTGACAGTATAGCAATAAGTTTCGAGAAATCGACACTCAGCGCCATCGCTGATTGTCACGCAGCGATAGCAAGGGGGACAGAGAACGACGCGGCGTGCACCCCTATTGCACCCTGAAGCATATCGCTTATCGGAGTTGCGACCGTGTGAAACCGGCGCAGTAGACTCGGAGGCGGCTCGTGGGAACCCCGTCGGAGCCTGCCGGCGGGAGGACCAAGTTCGGAGTTACTCGTGGGCCATCACGCCGGTCTCTCAGAAACCTTTACTTGAGAATCTGCACAGGATCGATGCGGCTCACGTCCCGAGCCACGCTATATGCCACCAGGACGAGGGGCAGCAGCACGCCGATCAGCGCAAGCGCCAGGGTGCCAAATCTCACCCCAGCACGCTGACCAAATACCGCCACGAACGTACCATTGGCGACACTGGCCAGAACAATGCCGGCCACGGTTCCGAGGAGCACCGGCGTTCTCACACTTCTCCAAACGGACTGCCGCAGTCTTTGTCCCGTGCTGCCGAGTGCCAATTGTATAGCGAACTCCCGGCGCCGCCGTAACAAGAACCCGTGTGCGATTGCGTAGACGCCAGCGACCGCGAACATCACCACCGTCGACGCGAGGGACATCGCTAGCAGGGCCTGAGCGCGTGGATAGTTGAGATAACGATCTAGGCGCGCTGCGAACGGATGAATCGCGACCGAAGCCAGGGGATGAACGCCCTCCATTCCCGCTCCAATTCGAGCCGACACCGCATCACGCTGACCGGGCACAGCCCTTACGAGGACCTTCAGACTCGGCGCTGGATCGTCTAAGGATCGGAACGTGACGAAAACGGTGGGCACAGGGACGGCGTTTAGGGCATGCCGCACGTCTGCTATCACTCCAACCACCCTCACAGAACCACGCCCAGTTCCCAACTCTACGAGACTTCCGACAGGATTTTTTCCTTGGAACGCGGCCTTCGCAAAAGATTCAGACAAGATCGCCGAAGGCACGGCAGCCATATCGGAGCCCAACAGGTCCGTGCCTGCAACTACTGTTGCACCAAGGCTAGAAATGAAACCGGGCGTTGCGCGCCAGACAATGGCACCCGGCAACGAGCTGCCCTCCTTCATGGTGGACTCTGGCAGCGTACCAGCCATCGGAACACCCGTCGAAGCTCCCGCCGAAAGCACACCAGGAAGCATCCGGACGCGGGTGAGAATTTCGAATTGCTGTCGCAAGCGATCCCGCGAGGTCGGGAACCCTTCTCTCGGTAACCTGATGTCCAGCACCAGCCCCGAAGCTGCTCAAGCCTGTCGACGAGTTCCGGCTGCTCTTTCAGCTCCGCGAGTTGCGCGAGATGGATCCGCACGTAGTCCCAGTCCATTGTTGGCGACTGCCGGATGAGAATGCCTTCCACGTCCACCCGAACCCCGCTTCGTCGCCGAAGCCGGTCAACACCGTCAGATCCACGTCGACGGTCTCCCGCGGTTCCCCCCACCGCTGGACGGCAAGGCCGCTGGTGAAGCAGAACTTCCAGCGCTGCGCGACGCACACCGCCTGCAGATCAGCGGCCGCGCGAATCAGGGCGTTCATCGAGGCTGAGCGCGCCGAAACAGGCGCTGTTGTTTGATCAAGCCTGAGGTGGGCTTCGGGGCGCGCGGCGCCACGTGGTCATCGGCCGGCCCGCAGAGGGGGATGGTCGATCCGCCATGTCGTCAGTGTACTGCCTGTCGGCATGTCCTTGAGGCCAGCGCCGGGTTCGCTGCCACTTTCCCAAGCCGAAGTCGAGCACCTTCACGGTGCCATCCGCGCGGACCTTGATGTTCGCGGGCTTCAAGTCGCGGTCGTGCCGGGAGACAGGGCCATGGGGTTGCGCGTGCGCGTTACAATAAGTCATGGTGACGCGCGGGATCCGGGACTTCATGGCTCGCGACTGGGCCGCCTCGCGTCGGCTCAAGGACACATATTGGGCCGACCGAATTGCGCGCCTCGGCGCGACGGAGGGTCTCCGAATCGCCGGAGAGCTTCGAACGCAGGTCCAACTTCAGGATCCCTCGTGGCCCAATGCTGAATCGCGCGCGAGTGATCTGGCCTCGCACGTCAGGCTTGGGGCCCTTCTTCGCCGTGTCGATGCAGCCCGCCGCGCGTGAATTACTCGTGGCGCTGGCGCCCGTGGCGTCCCGCTGGGGCCGGTGGTACCTGTTTGGGGCTCAAGCCGTCGTCGTGCACGGAGTGCCGCGGTTGAGTGCGGACCTGGACATCACACTCGCCCTTGAACCCGAGACACCCGATCGATTCGTACAAGACATGCAGACCGCCGGGTTCGAACCACTGGTCAGCGACCCCGCGTTTGTCATTCAGACGCGGGTGTTACCGTTCGTCCATACCGCGACGGGGATGCCGCTCGACGTGGTGCTCGCGGCGTCCGGCCTCGAAGACGATTTCCTGACACGGGCAATCGAGATCGATCTTGACGGCACGCGAGTCCCCGTCATTCACGTGGAAGACCTCATCATCGGCAAGATTCTCGCCGGGCGGCCGAAGGACATCGAAGATGTCAGGAACCTCTGGACCCTGCACGCCTCGACCGCCGATCGCGAACGCATCGTGCAGGTGCTCACCCTGCTCGAAGACGCGTTGTCACAGAGCGATCTGATTCCCGCGTTTGACGCCGTGGCCCGCCGACGACCATGAACTCGTGCTCACCGCCTGACGTCTTCCGCGCATGGACTCAGTTCGCGCACAGGCCACCGGTGTCACGGCGCATGCCGGTTACGGCGTGACGGTAGACCGCACATGGCGGGAGGTCACGCGCCGTTCGTAGGTCACGTCGAGCGTGAGGACGTACTGCCCAGAGGCGAGGCCGTCGAGGCTGCCAAGTCGACGCTCTTCGTCCGGGCAAATGCCTCGGGTGGCAGGTGCTGGCGCTGGGTGGTCAGTGACTTGTCCTGCGCGTCGCGCACCTGCCAACGCCAATTGAGGAGTCCAGATAATGAGCCCTTCCTGATCCACGGACTTGGCCGAGCGGACGTGACGTCGATAAAGCGATCCGAATTCCAAAGTTCGGACCGGACCCATCCATGAATCCAAGAGTCTCTTGGCATCGGGGGCATTCCGCGGCACTCGGTCGATCCACCCGCGATCACGCATCTTTCCGAAGGGCACGCGTTTCCAATTGAGAGCGAGATCAGATTCTGTTTCGGCTCGCTCGCCAAGGAGGCTGGACGCCGGAATTCCCAGGCCTCGGGCCCGATTCCGGCAAGCGCCCCGACGCACCTGCGGTGCGCCGGAGGAGGTGGCGCCTCTGGCCTGTTCACCATCGATCCGTCGAGTCGTGCGAGCGAGGGGGACCAACTGAACTGAGCATTCAATATCTAGTTATTGACAATAACTAGATTGACGCTCACAATCCTCCGGTGGCCCTGACCGCCGACTCGATTCAACGCCTGACCCGTGCCCACCTCGGCGCGCGTGTGTTCCAGGGACTGCTCTTCTGGTTCGCGCTGGTGCAGAACATCAAAGGGGCGCTGGCCCACGTCGGCTACCTCAACCCACGCGTGCAGATGTGGCTCACCCTGACCGCCATCGTCGCCGCCGCCGCGCTGGGGACGTTCTACCGTTGGCGATTTGGGCGGGTCGAACCGGCACGGCCGTTGCGCTCGCGGCGGCTCTTCGAAGATTTCAGATACGGCGTAGTCGGAGCCACCGCGCTCGCCCTGTTCACGATAGCGATCGTGATAGCGCTCTTTGTCGCCGGCCGGCAGGCCGGCGTAAGGCCGATGGATCTCGCCTTGCTGCTGCTGTCGGCCTCCACCGCAACGTCTCTGGCGACCAGTCGTGGCGAGCGCCTGGGTTGGGTCGTTCCTGTGCTGGCGTCTGCCGTGTTGCTGGCCACGTTTCTGGTGCCCGTCCTGCAGCTGTACCGTGCCCTCGGCCACGCAGGCATGGCCGCCGCGCTCGTCGTCACGGCCGTTCAACTGCATCTCTTCCTGGTGCGAGGATTCCGACATGCCCACGTCTAAGGGTGCGCCATTTGAACGGCTGATCGCCGCCGACAAGCTTGTGCACGAACCCGCCCGGCTTGCCGCACTCACGGCGTTGTCGGCGTGTGAATCGGCGGACTTCGTCTTTCTGCAGCGCCTGACCGGTCTGCAGCCAGGGAACCTGTCGCAGCACCTGGCCAAACTCGAGGAGGCGGGCCTCGTCACGCTCACAAAGGCCTTTGCCCGGAAGTACCCCCAGACGACGGCTCGGATCACGGACCGGGGACGCAAGGCCGTGACCGAACACTGGAAGCGGCTGGACGCGCTGAAACAGGAAGTGCAGTCGTGGCCGCGCGCCCGCGGCGTCCACTTGCGGTCCCGCACGCTGATTCCCCGCGAGTCACAAGGCTAGCCGACCAAGAAGGCCGGGTCGTCCGACTAAGATGGCAGCATGACTCGCATACTTGGCAGGATTCTTGCGATGGTGGTTCTCTGGACTCTGATGTCGCCCGCGTCCTCGGGCGTCGTCACTGCGCAGACCGCAGGTGCGCTCCCCACGTGTATGTCGCTGCTTACCCCGGACGAACTCGCCAAGGTAGTGGGGGCAACGTTCAAGGATATGGGCAGCGAGGTGGCCCGGTCTGGCGCGACCGACCGCGAATGGATGCTTCGTGGCGGGAGCCGAGCAGGCGGGGTCCTCCAAGCGCGAGATGTTGGCCGGTATTGGCGTCACCACCGCGTTCGTGGCCACCGCTCCCCAGGTGCAGGTTGTGGTGCAGCGGCGCGATGGCGTCGCGCGGATCATCGGCAGCAACGTGACCAAGGCCGAGTTCACAGCGCTTGCCAGGGCGATCGTCATGCCCTGATCCAACGAGAGCCTCATCAAAGCCTGGGTTTCCGCCGGTAATCCGGCGCGGGCAATCCGGCTGGACTTCATCGTCAGACGATGGCATCGTCGTCCCCAGAGCGGTTTCGACATCCGTGTAACCGGTGAAGCGCGTTCGCAGATAGTGCGAACCAAGTTGGCTCACAGATTGAAAAAACGTCAAGGTCTCAGACTGGGACACGCTGCCCCTGGCGAAATCCGGGGCCCTGTCACGCGGCACGATTCCTGCCTTGCAAGAGTGTCTGCGGCGGTCGATGTTGTTGACGATTGAGGAACGGATGGCGGCGGGGGAGGCACGCGACCGGAGGTTCGATACAGTGGATCGGCGTTTCGACGCCACGGATCGAAAATTCCACTGGCTGATGGCGGTGCAAATTACCACCCTGCTGACCGTGGTTGCGGGGGCGTTCAGTCTCGTTCGATAGGAGTGGGCTCCGCCTCAAACCGGAGAATGTCGCCCGGGTGGCATCGTTTATCAATCAGTTCAGTATCATAAATCGATAGTTCACTGGGATCTCAGGCACTGCTCACCATTCCGTGACGACTTGGGGCGGTGCCGTCCGTATCCTTCACGCATGGAAATGTTCACGAGTATCTGGCGTGATCTGAAACTGGCCGGCCGCTCGCTGACCAAGGCCCGGGCATTCACCTTTGTCTGCGTCATCTCACTGGGAATCGGGATGACACCGGTCATTGCGGTGCCTTACGGCGCTCGGGTCTTCACCACTGCCCCGCCCGGCCTCAACACGGACGGCCTGGTCGAGATGGTGACGACGCCTCAGGGGGCGCGACAGGCCTCGAGCCAGTGGTCGTATCCGGATTTCGCCGCCATCCGCGACGCAAACATCGGCATGACGGTTATGGGCTGGGCGCCGGCGCAAGTCGAGGTCACCCTCGACCCTTCGCAGGGGGGCACGACCGACGCGCAGGCGATGTTCGTATCGCCGAACTACTTCACGGGGCTGGGGGTGGCGATGGCGCAGGGCGCGGGATTGCGCGACACCACCGATCCGATCGTGGTCATCAGCCAGGGGTTCTGGCAGCGGCGTCTTGGTTCCGATCCAGCCGCAGTCGGCAAGCCCCTGGTCATCAACAATGTGTCCCACACCGTTGTCGGCATCGCCCACTCCGGATTCAGCGGGCACCTCAGTCTGATGGACACGGGACTCTTCGTGCCTCTCGAAGGGCACCCGCGGATCATCGCGGACAACGCTGTGCGGTTCGATCGCACGGCGGACTGGGTGAACATCCACGGCCGCCTCTCGCCCGGGGTGAGTATTGAGCAGGCACGCGGCGTCGTGGCGGGCATCACGGCCCAGTTGGCGAAGGAGCACCAGGCCACCAATGAGTTCAAGGCCGGCACGGTAGCGCCCTATGACCCCATCGGCAGTGTTGATCGGGCAGACACCACCATCATCAGAACCATCCTGCAGACCATCGCGACCCTGCCGCTGCTCGTGGTCTGCCTGAACATCGCCGGCATGGTGCAGGTACGCAGCGCCATGCGCGAACGCGAACTGTCCATCAGACAGGCGATTGGTGCGAGTCGGGGCAGGCTGATGCAGCAGCTGCTCGCGGAATCCGTCGTGCTCGCGGCCGCGGGCGCGCTGCTTGCGTCTGCCGTGTTATTCAGCATTCCACCGCTCACGGCGTGGTGGATCGGCGAGCCTCTTCCCCCGCAGTTGGCAAACGCACTGCGGGTGGACGTCTCGATAATTGCGATCTGTGCCGGCCTGTGCTTCGGGTCCAGCCTCGTGTTCGGATGGCTGCCGGCCTTGCGCTTCAGTCGTCCCGCGATCATCACCGTGTTGAAGGACGACGCGGGTACCGGCGGCCGGAGAGTGGGACGTGTCCAGCGCGTGGCCACGGCCCTGCAAGTGGCCATCGCCACCCCCCTGCTCGTGCTGAGCGGCATGACGCTGGACCGCGTTCGGGCCACGGCCACGGATCATCTGGGCTTTGACTCCGAGTCGTTGTACGCAGCGCCGCTCAATCTCGATGCATTCGAGAACGAGAACGCGTGGACCCGGGTTCGCGCGGCTCGCCAGGCCTTGTCGCAGACGGGCGGTATCGCTTCTGTGACGCTCGCTGATGGCACGCCGTTGGATTTCCGCTACCGTTTGACCCGAGTTGCGACCGTGGCTTCGGGCAGTGACGCGCCGAAGATTGCCACCGCGCACGTGACGCGCGTCGGCGATGGCTTCATGGGCACATTGGGCATCACGCTCGTGCGCGGCCGCGACTTCGGAGCTGAGGATGGCGCCGGCGCCGAGGGCGTCGTCATCATTTCACAGCCGCTCGCGGTTCGACTGTTCCCGGGTGACGAGGCCGTGGGCAGAAAGATGGCGTTCGCCTCGGGGCAGAAGACCGAGCGAGTACTCACCATCGTGGGCGTCACCAATGATTTCCCCACGTCGCAGATGAGCACGGATCGCGCGCAGGTGCTGGTGCCGCTGGCGCAGCATTCGGACGTCAAGCAGAACTCAGTTGATGTCGACGACGACCGGGGCGGCGGACCCAGGCTGATGCTCATCGCGCGCAGCCGCGCTGGGGAGCCGGCCATGAAGACGACGACGGCGGTCGAGAACGCCGTGCGCCAAATCGATCCCACGTTCCAGACCGCAAGCATCGTCACCGGGGTCTGGCTGCGCACGAATAGCGTCAATGACTTCCTGACTCAGTCAATGGTCTCGGGCGTCGTCGGCGGTGTGCTCCTGCTGCTGGCCGCTCTTGGCATCTACGGCGTCGTAGGTCTGATGGTAGCGACGCGCATCCGTGAGATTGCCGTGCGGGTGGCGCTGGGCGCGTCACGACGACGTGTGATGGGCATGGTGCTGTTTGATGTCCTGAAACTCGTCTTGCCTGGCGTGGCCGTTGGACTGCTGATCGCGGTCGCTTTCGTGACACTCAACGGCCAGGACTTCGGCATCTCGTTGAGCCATCTCGAACCGCTGGCGTATGTTGTCGGATCGGCCATCGCCGTGCTCATCGCGATGGCCGCGAGTCTGGCGCCCGCTCGGCGCGCGGCGTCGGTCCAGCCGATGGTGGCGATGCGATCGGAGTAGGCGGACGCTTTCCGGGTCCCCACCCCGTAACTTGCGGTATGCTCTGGCCCGAGCCCGGGCAATACCCACAGGATTCCTCTCGCAGTGAACACCACTCCTGCCGGCATGTTCACGAACCATACGAAGGGGAACCATGGCTATCAGTCCGCCGGGCATCACCATTGCCAACTACATTGGTCTGAGCCGAATTCTGCTGTGGACGCCATTGGCCACGGCCTTTGTCCTGCTGGAACGCTGGGATGAAGCCTTCATCGCCATCCTGATGGCGGGCATCAGCGACATGGCCGACGGCTACGTCGCCCGCCGCGAGAAGACCATCTCGAACTTTGGGGCGTTCCTGGACCTGACGGCCGACAAGGTCTTCGTCACCGCGATGCTGGTTTGTCTGGGCTACCAGGGACTGGTGCCTCAGTGGGCCGTGTTGGTCATTCTCCTGCGCGAGTTCTTCGTCATGGGTCTGCGGTGTTACGCCGCGGCCGAGCACGTGTCTGTTCCCGTGGACCGGATCGGGCGCTCGAAGTGTTTCTTCACGTTCGCCGCCATCCTCGCGGTCGTCCTCAGGCTTCCCTTCGCGCCGCAGTTGCTCCTTGTCGCCTGCGCGCTGACTGTGGTGTCGGGCGCCATGTATTTCTATCGGGCGCAACCTCTTCTGGTGAAGTATCTCCGCTACTCAATCGATGACGCCCCGGCACGAACCGTTGTGACCCCGAGGCTCTCAATGCCGTTCCGCGACCAGGTTGCCGCAGTGAAAGCCTCTCCCGCCGACTGAAGTTCAGTGGTTCCTCGGCTGACGCGTTGTTCGTTTGCGTTAGGCCTCGGCCTTGAAACCCAGGCCGAGCTACGACCGGAATGATCTCGGGCTGGTTCTCAAGCCCGGGCGTAGCGACGAATGTGCGTTTCTCGACAGACACCGGGATCCCACCGGTCCCTATGATCAGAGGATGCCCCGTGTACCAACCGTCCCCGCCTTCGCCCTCGTCATTGCGACCACCGTCCTGCTGGCCGCGGGTTGCGGCCGCGCCGACAAGCCAAACCCCGTGTCGGTCGCACTCGGCGCCATCATCGACAAGAAACCCGCGCAGTCCGTCAAGGACGAAATCTGGGACGATGTGCATGAGTTCTACCGACTGCGTGAAGGCAAACCTGCGTGGGTCACCGACGAGCCCACAGCGAAGGCCACCGACGCATTCCACACACTGCAGGCGGCCCGCGAACACGGCCTGAACCCGGCGGACTACAAGGTGGACGACCTCGCGCAGCGTCGCGAGGTCCTGCTGGCCGGCAAGAAGGACGACCCTGGCCGCGACGGGCTACTGGCTGAACTGGAGGCCCGTATCACCACGGCGCTGCTCTCGCTTGGCCGCGATGTGGCTATTGGCCGGACGACGCCGACGGTTGCCGGATGGAAAGCCCGTCGTGTTGCGCCCGACCTGGTCGGCACACTCAACAGCGCCGCGGGTGATGTGGCGGCGTGGCTCGCCGTGATCCAGCCGGTTCATCCCGAGTACGAAGCCCTTCGCGGGGCCCTCATGAATCTGTACGGCCAGCAGGAACAGGGCTCATGGGGCAAGGCGCCCGTCGGTGCCGCCGAGGTGCGCGTGTTTCAGGAACACCACGGCATCAAGGCGTCAGGCGTGATCGACGCCGCCACTCGTGCGGCGATGAAGGTGCCCATCGAACGCCGCATCGATCAGGTGAAGGTCAATCTCGAGCGGTGGCGCTGGATGCCTGATGACCTCGGCGCCCAGCATCTGATGGTCAACATCCCTTACTACCACCTGATGGCGCGCGAGAACGGCAAGACCATCAAAGACATCCGCGTGGTCGTCGGCAAGCCCGGCAACGAGACGCCGGTCTTCAGCGGCGTCATGGAGACGGTGGTCTTCAGCCCCTACTGGAACATCCCCGACAGCATCGTCCAGGGCGAGACGGCCCCGGCCGTGGCCAAGGATCCCAAGTATCTCGCGCGTAACAACATGGAGATCCTTCGCGTGTCTGCAGCGGGCCCCACAGTGGTCAACCCCTCCGACGTGAATTGGGACGACCCGGAGGAACTTCGGCAGCTCGCGTTCAGGCAGCGGCCTGGGAGCAACAACGCCCTGGGGCACGTCAAGTTCCTGTTTCCCAACGCGCACAATGTGTATCTGCACGACACACCGGCTGATGCGCTGTTCGCGCGCACGGGACGCGCCTTCAGTCACGGGTGTATCCGGGTGGAAGAGCCTGAGGAACTGGCCAAGTACGTCCTGCGGTCGGACGCAGAATGGACAGCACCCCAGATTCTGATGGCCATGAACTCAGGTACTGAGAAACACGTCAGGCTCACCGAGACGATTCCCGTGCACATCGTCTATTTCACCGCGTGGGTCGACGGGAAGAAGGGGCTCCACTTCCAGCCTGACGTCTACGGATACGACCGCCAGCGGTGATGTGTCCCGCAATGCGCGAGGCCACGGCGCGCGAGGTGATCGACCGGGTGAAAGGCGGCGGCCTGTTGTTCGCGTATTATCCGGATCAACAGTGGCTCAAGACGTCGAAATACCTGCGAGATTGCGCGGCCGCGGCTCACTGAGCGTGGGCCAGGCGCCACCGGCGTTTTCACCCTCCTCGCGCGGACGGTTGACCGACTACGACCTCGACCGATTTGCCGGGCAGACCCTGTTCGATCGCCTCGGTCGTGCCGTGTGTGGTGCCGGGTGCCTGCCACGCAAGGAACTGTACGAATCCTGGGAACTCGCCAGACGGACGCGGCGCCTCTTTCGGGGCGGGCGGGTCGTTGATCTGGGCGGCGGTCACGGACTGCTGGCGCACGTCATGCTGCTGCTCGACAACTCGTCGGCATCAGCGCTGGTGGTTGACACGGCAGTGCCGCCCTCGGCCCAACTGCTGCACGCGGCCCTGTGCGAGGCCTGGCCGCGTCTCGCAGGCCGCATCACCTTCGTCAACGCCAGCATGGGCTCAATCGATCTCGTTGATGACGATGTGGTGGTGTCGAGCCATGGGTGCGGCGCGCTGACCGATCAGGTGCTGAACCGCGCGGTTGCGGCGCGCGCGCGTGTTGCGGTGTTGCCGTGTTGCCACGATGAAGACACGTGTGACGCCGGTCCGCTGACCGGCTGGCTCGATCCGGCGCTTGCGATCGACGTCATGCGGGCCCTTCGACTCGAACGGCAGGGCTACCGCGCCTGGACGCAGATCATTCCCGAAGCGATCACGCCCAAGAACCGGCTCCTGCTTGGCGCGCCATTGCCGCTATCATGAGGCTCAACAACCGTATGAGGCGTATTGCCGTGCTCTTCGTCGTGGCGGCCGTCTCGCTTGGGGTGATCGCGTTGCGGTCGAGAGACCGGGTCTTTGTCCGGTCCTACGACCAGGTGCTCGGGACCTCGCTGGATCTGAAAATCCTGGCGTCCTCCGTGCCTGCCGCAGATGCTGCCTCTGAGGTGGTGCTGGCTGAAATCACCCGTCAGGCCGGCATCCTCAGTGGCTACGATCCCGCAAGTGAGTTCAGCCGGTGGATGCGGACGCGTGACGTTGCCGTCGGCGTCTCTCCTGAGCTGTTCGAGGTGTTGGAGCGCTTCGACCAGTGGCGCGCCAGGACCGATGGCGCTCTGGACGCCGCGGCCGAGACGGTCACGCGCGTGTGGAAGAACTCTGAAGGCGCTGGGCGCGTGCCGACCGTTCGAGAACTGTCGGACGCCGTCGCTCGGGTGCGCCAGGCACACTGGCGGCTCGACCCTGACCGCCGAACTGCCACGCGACTGAGTGACGCGCCGCTCGTGCTCAACACCTTCACCAAGAGTTTCATCGTCGACCGTGCAGCGAGCGCCGCGCTGCGCACCCCCGGCATCCGGGGCGTTATCGTCAATATCGGCGGCGATCTTGTCGTACGGGGATCGATGGACGAGCGCGTGGCCATCGCCGACCCGACATCGGCGTTCGACAATGCGCGGCCACTGACTCACGTGGCCGTGCGCGACCTGGCTGTGGCCACCAGCGGCGGCTATCGCCGCGGGTTCGACATCAACGGCACGCACTATTCGCACATCGTCGATCCGCGCACAGGGCAGCCGACCGGCCATGTCCTCAGCGCGACCGTTGTGGCCAGGGACCCGTCGGATGCCGGAGCGCTGGCCACGGCGTTCTGCGTGTTGATGCCCGACGAGATCGCAGAGCTCGCTCGCGAAGTGGACGACGCGGAATACATGCTCGTACTCGCGGATGGACGCCGCATCGAAAGTGACGGCTGGCGTCGGCTGAGTTCGACGCCGCCGGCTGTGCCGGTGCCGTCGCCCGTCGCGGCCCTGAGCGCAGCCGAGCAGGGGACATGGAACCCGGAGTTCGTGCTCTCCATCACGATTCAACTCGCGCCGCCGCAGGGCAAGGGGCTTCGCCCGTACGTGGCCGTGTGGATTGAGAACGGCGCCCGTTTTCCTCTGCGCACCCTTGGCGTCTGGCACCTGCTGAAGGATCCGACGTGGGACTACAAGATGCGGGAGTGGCTGCGCGGTGACAAGCAGCGCCTGGAGGTGGTTGGCACCGAACTCCTCGCCTCGGTGTCGAGCGCGACACGTGGCCCCGGTGTGCACAAGCTCGTCTGGGATGGCAAGAACAACTCAGGTCAACTGGTGAAGGCCGGCAACTACACCGTCCTTATCGAGGTCGTCCGAGAGGGCGGGACCTATCAGATCATGCGGCAGGCCATGGACTTCACGGGCGTGCCGAAGAAGATCGACCTCGGCAGCAACGTCGAGGTCTCGTCCGCGTCGCTCGATTACCATCGTGTCTCGTCAAAGTAGCGGTCTGCACACGCGCCGTCTTGTCGCCAGGTACGGACGATGGCTGCATGTGTATGGATCGATGTGCAGCTTTGCCGTGGTGTTTTTCTTTGCGGTGACGGGGCTGACGCTGAACCACCCGCAGTGGTTCTCGAGTCAGCGTCACACCGTCACTCTGAAGGGTGCGCTCGACTCGTCGTGGACCAACACGACTGACGACCACGTGAAGAAGCTTGAGATTGTCGAGCATCTCCGAAGTGCCCAGGGTATTCAGGGCGCACTTGGCGAGTTTCGTCTCGATCCTGCTGAGGGCAGTCTCACCTTCACGGCACCTGGGTATTCTGCGGATGTGTTTATCGATCGCGCCACCGGCCGCTACGAAGTGATCGAACTGCGGATGGGGTTTGTCGCGATCATGAACGACCTTCACAAGGGCCGCGATTCCGGCGACCTCTGGAAGGTCCTGATCGACGTCTCCGCCATTCTTCTGGTGTTTGTCTCGCTAACCGGGTTGGTGCTGCTGTGGTTTCTGCACAAACACCGCACCGCCGGTGTTCTCTCACTTGCCGCTGGCGGCGTGTTGACGTATCTGCTCTACGCCATCTGGGTGCCGTAGAGCGCTTGGCTCTAGACGGCTGTGCCGAACAGTGCGCCGACACCGGCCGTGAGCGCCATTGCCAGGGCACCCCAGAAGGCCACGCGCCACGCGCCCGGAGCCGCCGATGCCCCGCCGGCCCGCGCGGCCAACGCGCCCAAGCCTGCAAGGCTGAACAGCGACACGCCGGCCACCAGCCAGGAGAGCGTGGACTGTGTCGCAAGCGTCGCCGTGACCAGGGGCAGCGCAGCGCCGCCAGCGAACGTCGCGGCCGACGCCAGCGCCGCCTGCAGCGGCCGAGCCGAAAACTCTTCGGAATGGCCGAGCTCGTCGCGTACATGAGCCCGCAGGGCATCACGTGCCGTCAACTGCCGGGCCACCGTGCGAGCCAGTTCAGGATCGAGACCGCGCTCGACGTAGATCCCTGTCAGTTCGTCCAATTCAGCTTCCGGCGACTCGACCAACTCCCGCCGTTCGCGCGCCAGGTCCGCGCGCTCGGTGTCTGCCTGCGAACTGACCGAGACGTACTCGCCGGCGGCCATTGACAGCGCCCCGGCCACAAGACCAGCGACGCCCGCAATCAGCACATCGCCGCGCGTGGCATCGGCCGCCGCGACACCCACCACCAGACTCGCGGTAGACACGATGCCGTCGTTGGCGCCCAGCACCGCCGCGCGCAGCCATCCGATTCGGCCAGTTCGATGTTGTTCGAGGTGACGCATGACACTGGCGTTGGCGGGGACGCCGACACCGTCTTCAGTGTACTCGGCACCCCGCCAACGCGCTGTACAAACTCGCCGGCTCTAGGTGCTCAGGCGCGAGAGGTCGGCGCGCGCCTTCGTGCGGGCGCGGTCCATTTCTCGCACGACGTCCAGGTCAGGCCGTGACGCGCGAATGGCCTCCGAGAGCGTCAGCCCCTCGGTCAGCACGCGGTGCTTGAGGAGCATGAACGGAATGTCCGTATTCCGTGCGGCATACGCCACCGACACGAACTCGGTTGCGTCCCGAAAACCATCCGACGCCATCCCCACATCCGTCCCACGGTTGAGGATCGACTTGGCGTGTGCCAGCACTGGCGCATCCGAGACGGCCAGGGTCACGACGAGGGCGGCGTTCGGGCGCGTCGCGCGCTTGGGCGGCAGCGGTGCGGCGACACCGGGCTCAGACGCATTCGCCTGAGCGACCTGGGCTACAGTTTCCGACTGGGCTGAGGTGGTGAAATGAGGCGCCGTCCACACGCCCAGCGCATACGCGCCGACAAGGCTGAGCGAGAGCGCCGAAGATTTGAGAATTGTCATTGATTGCCTCCGACCTGAGACACTGCAAGAATCGTGACGTTTTGGTTTTGGGTGAAATCAGGCCCACAAACACCTGATCCGGCTCCACAGGGGCGTGAAGCACCCGCCGATCAGGTCAAACTTACACGCCTCGCGTGATAGCGTTCCAGCCAATGCGTATCGCCATAGTGCTGCTGTTTGCGGGCGGAATCCTGCTGCCCGTCCACGCCGAAGCACAGGACGGCTGGGAGTTTGGCTTCGGACCCCACATGATTCGCCGCGAAAACTCATCGTCACTGCATATCGGGGGCGGTGTCACCGCGGCCCAGCGATTCGGCCGGTTCGCCGGTGTCGTTGAAGGGGGTGGCACGCGTCGGGAAGGGCACAACGACTGGCGCACGCTCGCCGGCGTGCGTGTGAGGCTGGGGGACACCAGCCGTCGAACCGCGTTCTTCGTACAAACATTGGCCGGCGTGTTGATCCGTTCGCGCCAGTCAGACTGGGCCATACTGCCAGGCTTGGGAGTCGACAGGCGACTCTCTGAGAAACGCGCGCTGCGGGTGCAACTCGACGTACCCATCGAGCGGGCGCAATCGCGCACTGTCGCAGGCGTCCGGGCGTCCGTGTGGCTGGTATTCGGGAGGCAACAATGAAAATCAGAACGACAGCGCTCATCCTTTCTGCCATGTCGCTGATGTCGGTCGCGGTCCTCGCGCAGCGTGAGGCGCCAGCGATTGACACCATTCGCCAGGCCGACCTGAAAGCCGACCTGTACTTCCTGGGATCGGATGCGATGAAGGGACGATTGACGAACACCCCCGAGAACCGCATCGCGTCCGAGTGGATCAAGTCGCGCTTCGAGAGAATGGGCGTGGCGCCGGCCGTGCCCGGCTACTTCCAGGACTACAACCTCATGACGGTGACGCTCGGGCCCACAAACGCGCTCGAGATCAACGGCACTCCTGCGGCCCACGGTGCAGGCTACTTCACGCAGCGATTCAGTGCGACTGCCGACGCCAGTGGGCCGGTGGTGTTCGCCGGCTTCGGCATCACGGCTCGCGACATGGGCTACGACGACTACGCCTCGGACATCGTGAAGGGCGCTTTCGTATTGGTCGTGGATCACGAGCCTGGCGAGCGCGACCCGGCGAGCCGTTTCGACGGGGTGGTGACGTCCGACGCCGGTGGCGCACTGCGCAAGGCCCAGGCCGCGCAAGCGCATGGCGCCATCGGCATCCTCTATGTCAGTGACGTGCACAACCATCCCGGCGGTGGCGCCAACGTGAACGCGGGGGGCGCCTGGCCCGCGCAGCCATCCCGTCTGGGCACGTACTCCCTCGAAACGTGGATGAAGAGCATCACCATTCCCGCCGCGCAGATTTCGGCGGAACTTGCGGCGACGTTGGTCAGGGGATCGGGCCGCACGCTTGAGGATCTGTCACGGTCCGCCGACACCGGCAAGGCGATCACGCCGGTGGCGCTTCCCGGCGCCCAGGTCCGTCTCGCCACCAGCGTCACTCGCACGGCCCTGCCCGATCGCAACGTGCTGGCCATGATTGAAGGCAGCGATCCCCAGCTCAAGAACGAGTGGGTGGTCGTCTCTGCCCACTTCGACCACGACGGCGTCAACGGCACCCAGATCATGAATGGCGCAGACGATGACGGCTCTGGGACGGTGGCCGTGCTGGAGATTGCCGAGGCCTATGTGGCCGCCGCGGCGCAGGGCCAACGGCCGAAACGGTCGGTGTTGTTCGCGCAGTTCAACTCAGAGGAACGTGGGCTGCTTGGCGCGTGGGCGTACACAGAGACACCTTCTGTGCCGCTGGCCAACATCGTTGCCGTGCTGAACATGGATATGATCGGGCGCAACGAGGAAGTGCCGGTGCCGGCACCCCCGGTTGCGCCTGGTGGCGCGCCGCAGGGCCGGGGCGGTGGTGGCGGCCGGTTCAACGGCCTGGAGCCGCAGACGGCCGAGTCAAACGCCAACGCGCTCAACATCATCGGCGGCGTGCGAAGCCCCGACGTGAGGGCGGCCATCGACGGTGCCAACAGCGGACAGAAACTCGAGATTCGCTATCGGTACGACAACAACGCTTCGCAGTTGATGCGCCGCAGCGATCAGTGGCCGTTCATCCAGCATGGTGTACCGGGCGTATGGGTCTTCACGGGCCTGCATCTGGACTACCACACGCCGCAGGATCGGCCCGAACGCATCAACTATCCGAAGATGGAGAAGGTCGCACGCCTCGTGTACCAGACCAGCTGGGACCTGGCGAACGCCGCCTCGCGCCCGAAGCTTCTGCCGCGTTGACCCTCGGCCGCACACGACGTCACCCGGGGCACCTCGACTGCTTGACAGGACGCCATGACATGACCACACTGGTCATATGTCGACGACCACCACAAGTGTCGTTCAGCTCAAGAGTCGGCTGAGCGAGTATCTGCGCCGTGTCAAGGCCGGGCACGATCTTGTTGTGACCGAACGAGGCGTCCCTGTCGCGAAACTGGTGCCGCTCGATGCGGCCGAACGCCGCACAACGCGCCGGCTGCGTTTGTCGAAGACCGGCACCGTCCGCCCTGGCCGCGGGAAGTTGCCGGCTGTGCTTCAGTTGCCGCCCACCGGACCTGCCGCGACAGGCGTCCTTGACGCGTTGCTGGCCGACCGCGGTGACCACTCGTCGGATCGCTGATGTTCTGGGACAGTTCCGCGTTGGTGCCGCTCCTGGTCTCCGAAGACCAGTCGGCGGCCCTGACCACGCTGGCCGGCGAGGATCGGGAAATGACCATGTGGTGGGCGACGCCGCTCGAATGTCAGTCCGCGGTGCACCGCCGGCATCGCGAGGATCCACTTGCGACCGAAATCATGACGGCGGTCACCGAGCGCTTGCGGGCGATCGTCGAACACGCCGATACGGTGTCCCCGACCGACGAAGTGCGCCGCCGCGCGGCGCGTCTTGTCTCCGTCCATCCACTGAGGGCGGCTGACGCCCTCCAACTGGCCTCGGCGCTGATCTGGTGTGAAGAACAACCGCAGGGCGAGGTCTTCGTCTGTCTCGACGCGCGGCTCCGCGATGCCGCACACCGGGAAGGCTTCGACGTCAGGCCATAGCCGATGGTGTTGCGCTGTCAGCGCGTCAGGATCGCGCGCCGCTCGCCGGCCTGAACGCCGGTCACGCGTGTGACCGCGCGTTTGCCGAGCCCGGGCCATGTGACCTCGACGTCCACGCGGGCCGCCGTGCCGATGCCGATGTGCACGGGCAGGTCGCTCTGCATGTTGTAACCGGATCCCGAGTCCACCAGGCCCGAGCCGATGAGGCGGCGCGATCCTTCAGCGTACACGCGGACCTCCGCGCCGGCGCGCGTCGCACGACCGCGGCCATCGAGCACCCGGACACTGATGGATCGCTGCGCGGCCGACGGCAGGATGTTCCGCAGAACCTGGTGCATGCCGTCGGGCTGCGACCCCGTGAGAGACAGGTCCACGGCCCCGTCCGCGTCCACGTCCGCCCACGACGCGCCGTGGTCGGCAGCAAGTGCCTTCACGTTCTCCGGCGTCCTATCGTCGTAACCCTTGCCCGTATTCATGAAGAGGTGGTCGCGATACTGCACCCCGCCCGTGACCGTGCCGTTCACGTACAGATCCACCAGGCCATCGTTGTCAGCGTCAGCAAACGCGCAGGTGTCATACCGCGCGTCGATGTCGACCCCCCACGCGGCAGATCGATCGTCAAACCCCTTGCCATTGCTGAGGAACAGTCCGTTCTTGCCGTAGTTCGCCATGAACAAATCGACGCGGCCGTCGTTGTTCACGTCGGCAGCGCACGGGCGCACCGTGCCGTTGGTGGCGTCTTTGGGTGTACGTCCGCCCCACGCCACGCCTCGTCGGTCAGCCTCGTCGGTAAACCGCCCACGGTTGTTCACGAACAACCCGTTGGCATCGCCGTCCATGTTGCCCACATAAACATCCATGTCGCCGTCGGCGTCGGCATCAAACCACACGGCCCCAACGCTCTTGCGGGGATCAGCCAGGCCCACCTCTGCCGCGACATCAGTAAAGCGGCCGTCGTCATTCCTGAACAATGCGTTGGCCTTGTCGCGGAACGCGACGAAGAGGTCCAGGTCGTTGTCGCTGTCGAAATCGATCCACGCGGGCTGCCGCAGGGCGCCAGCCATCACCACCAGACCCGCCGCGTCGGTCACATCCAGGAATCGGCCTGCGTCGTTCCGGTACAGTCGCAGGAGCGACTCCGTCCCCGGTGTGAACCCGACGAGCAGATCGGCATCGCCGTCGGCATCGGCATCGCCCCACGCCGCGGCGCGAACCGCGCGCGCGTCAGCCACGTTTGCGATCCTGCCCAGTTCAACAAACGTCCCTTTGTCGTTGCGATACAGGCGATTGGGCGCGCCATTGAACCCAACGAACAGATCCGGGTCGTCGTCATTGTCGTAGTCGGCCCAGGCGTTCACAAACGCGCCAGGCGTTGAAAACAGGTCGGGCTGCACGGAATCAAAGCGTGGCAGCAGCTGCGAAAGCAGAGCTCCCGCCGCCAGGGAAAGAACCAGCAATCGCATGTCGAAGCCTCCGCCGCACATTATGCCACCCCAGCGGGTAAGCTTGGGGTATGACTGAAGACGGATTGAAATCTTCGTTCGAGCTGGCAATGGAACGCCTTCGCCAGAAGGACACGGATGCAGGCGTAACTACCCGTCCGATGTCGGACGAGCAGAAGGCCGCTATTGCCGAAGTGCGGAGCATCTACGATGCGAAGATCGCAGAGCAGGACATCCTGCAGCAGTCCGCGATGGCGCACCTCGCCGGTGCCGATCCTGCAGAGGCCGAAGAGGTGAGCCGCCGGTTCAGGCGCGAGCGAGAACGCCTCGCAACCGAGCGCGACACCAAGGTCGAAGGACTCCGGCGCGGCTGAACCCACGCCCTACGCCTCATAGCATCTCGTTGGTCCGCGTATCGCGCCCTGCCGTCAACCAGCGCCGGCAGCCAAACGAGTGGAACCAGCGCTCGGTGACCGGACCTTCGTGATTGGCGTGCATGAATCCACGGTCAACATCCCGGGCGTCCGGCTCGGTCAGCGCGTCGGGCGTGGCCGGGATCTCGCCGTAGACAAACTCCTCCACGGCTCGAACACCACAGTGCGGACAGCGCATGCGAAGCTGATGTTGGGTCATCAGTGCGTCCCCGCAGATCCACGATCGGCCATCGTCCGATCCCGAGCGAAGCGATCGAGTGAGAACGGCGCGATCAGGTCGGGCGTCCGGCCCGTGGCAATGAGCGCGGCCAATTGCTCACCGCCCGCCGGAATGGCCTTGAAGCCCCACGTGCCCCATCCCGTTGTGATCAGGAAGCCCTCTACGCCGGTCAGGCCCATCACGGGCGAGTAGTCGGTGCTCATGTCACACACACCGGTCCACTGGCGCAACACGCGCAGGTCTCGCAGAAACGGCAGCAACGTCATCATGCGAAACGCGCAGTGTTGCAGGAACGGATGGCCGGACGTGTACGCGTAACTGGGCGCGCGATCGATCTCGGCGCCAATGAGCATCTCGCCCTTCGCTGTTTGGGACGCGTATCCCCCCAGGCCCGACGATGCCACGATGGGGTGGAAAGCCTGCGCGTACCGGTTCGTCACAAACGCCTGGAGCGGATGCGTCCGAATGGGCAATCGCAACCCCACCATGGACGCGATGGTGGTGACGTGGCCGCCCACTGCAGAGAGCACCACGCCTGCCGCAATGGGCCCGATGCTGCTCTCGACGCCAGTGACCTTGCCGCGATCCATCCGGATGCCCGTGACGCTGGCGCGTTGAAAGACATCCACCCCCAGCCGCATCGCGCCTTCCGCGTACGCCCACACCACGCGGTCGTGCCGCGCGGTGGACCCCGCAGGGTGGTACGACGCGCCGTAGACCGGCCACACACCCTTGCCGGTCAGGTCAATCTGCGGACAGATCTCGCGGATGGCCGCCGGGTCCACATATTCGGTCGTGGCCCCGCACGCCGTATTGATTGCGGCGCGTGCACGCTCCTGCCTGATACCCGCTTCGCTGTGGGCGATCCACAGCAGCCCCTTCGTCTTGTGCATCAGGGCGCGATCGGTTTCCTGCTCAAGGTGTGCGTAGAGGTCCACGCTGCGCTGATAGAACCGCACCGCTTCCGGGATGCCGTAGTTCGCCCTGATGATCGTGGTGTTGCGGCCGGAGTTGCCGCCACCGATGTAACTGCGCTCAAGGACCGCGACGTTTGTGATGCCGTGCCGTGTGGCCAGGTAATACGCCGTGGCCAGACCATGGCCGCCGCCGCCGATGATCACCACGTCATAGGCGGGCTTGACCGCCGTGGGCCAGCGAAGGTCGATGGCGCGCTCAACGAACTCGTTCATCGCAGCCGCTCCGCGAGATCGGCTGCGTACGGTGACGCCACCATGACCAGCACGCGGTCGTGTTCCAACCACAGCTTCACCGGAAGGCCAGCCACCATGCCCTGCGCGAAGGCCGGCCGCTCGTAGGGCAACTCCCAGTCACATTCCTGCTCAAGACGATCGAGCGCCTGCCCGGCAGCCACCCAGACCGCTGAGAAGCCGGTCTCGCGCTCAACGATCGCGTGCACATCGTCGATGTCGGCCGAGCGTATGTCGGCGGTGACAAGCACCTCATCTGGCGCAAGACGGAAAGCCAGCGACCCTTTGGGCCACGTCGCCGCATCAATCGCCGCGGGCGTGGCGACGATGCGCGTCGCGGTGAGCCGTTCAAGCGCGCGCACGGCGGCCCTCCGGGTCGTAAAACGGCGTGGCCACCCGCCTGGCGGGGTGGCCGTCAATGGTGACGTCAGTCGGCAGCACGCCGCCCTTCAGGCGAACCCAGCCGAGCATGATCGACTTGCCGAGCGTAGGCGACCATGCGGTGGATGTGACGACACCCGCAAGGTCGTCCCCGCTCCAGATCGTTGCGCCTTCGGCCGGCGCCGCGCCGTCCATCATCAGACCGCACAGCTGGCGATCGAGCGGCAACCGGTTGGTCCGAATCACCGCGTGGCGGCCGACAAACGACGGTTTGTCCAGCCGCACCGCCCATTCACAGCCCAGCCTGCGCAGCGATGAATCGAAGTCGGTGTCTTGTCCGACGATGAGGTGACCCTTGTCGAGGCGAAGCTTCAGGAGCGCGTCAAGGCCGTGGGGACGAACGCCGAGATCCTGTCCGAGCGTCAACAAGGCGCGCCAGAGCCGCACAGAGTCTGCCGCCGCATGGTGAAGTTCGAATGACACTTCGCCGGTGAAGCTGAGCCGGTAGATGCGGCACGGCACACCGGCCACCTCGGCCTGGCCATGATGGAGGAACGCCGGCGGCGCGCTGACGCCGGCGCGCGTGAGCAAGTCAGCCGCACGTGGCCCGGTGACGTTGATGGCGCCGAGTGAACACGTCTGGTTCATCAGCCGCACGTCAGCGCCGAGAGACTCGGCCCAGTCTCGCACCCAGCTTTCCGCAAACGTCGCACCCCCACTGGTGAACGTCAGCGAGAATCGCGAGGCGCTCTCACGGCACACCATTCCGTCGTCTATCACGTAGCCGCGTTCGTCGAGCATGAACACGTAACGCGCTCGTCCAGGAGCGAGCGTCGCGATGGGCACCGGATACACGTGTTCAAGCAGTGCCAGCGCCCCAGGGCCCGACACCTGCATCTTGCCGAGCGTGCTCACGTCGCAGAGCGACACGCCGTGGCGTACGGCCGCGTACTCGGCCTCGACGTCGCCGTAGTGCCACGGTCGCCACCAGCCGCCGAGCCGTTCCATCGTCGCACCCATGGCGAGGTGTTCTTCGTGCAGGGCCGTCCGGGGTGTTGCGGCGTGATGCGCACCGGCGGCAACTTCGCCGATGGTCAGTTGTCGCGTGACAGGGCGGGCCGTGAATGGCGGCTGCAGGGCCGCGCCCCGAGCGGAGAGGAACGCCCGGATGTGCGGCACACATGCGGCGCCCTGGCAAGGGCCGGTGCCCGCGAGTGTGGCGCGTTTGACCAACTCGAGTTCGTGGAAGCCCCGCGCATGGACAGAGGCGAGGTCGGCCACTGTCACCCCGGTGCACGGGCAGACGATCCCCGCCGTTGGGCAGGGCGGCAGATGGGCCGGCAGGAGGACATCGCCAACGCCGCGCACGTTCATCCCGCGGGCCATGCGCAGCAGTGCGTCCCTTGGTGTGAGTCCGAGGCCGAGCGACACCGTGTCGCACGGCCAGCGTGTCTCAACGCCATCGGTCCTCTGCGTGACCACCGCACCCACGCGAGCAGGGTCAGACGACGGCTCGAAGCGCACGAGTGTGCCTGATGCATGTTCGAAGGCAAGCCCATCGGGTGGCGTGCCAACGGCCACCACGCGGCCGAGCGGGACGCCGGCTGCCGCCAACTGCGAGGCCGCGCGAGCGGTTATGAGGCCGCGAAGATGATTGCCCGGTACCGCCGGTTGGATCTCCGAGGCGCCTGTCGCCACCACGATTTCGCCGCGGGGGTACAGATGCCGCATCCCGGCGTCAGTGCGCGCCACCACGAGCGGCCCCGGATAGATGCCGATGACGTCCTGGCCTTCACCGGCGTCGAGCGCGACGACATGGGCGCCAGTGGATCGGGCTTCTGCGGCAGCCGCACGGCCGGCAGAACCCTGCCCGATGACGACGACGTCGCAGTGGGTGGTGCGGGCCGTGACGGGCGGCCGTTCGCCCGGGCTCTCGAGGGGCGGCAACCCACCGTCTTTCGGGTGAGGAATCACGGCCGCGCCTTCGTGGAACGCGACCTGGCAGGTGCGTACGTACGCCACGCCGTCCACGGTGGCCAGGCAATGGGGACAGTCGCCACCCAGGCAGAGACACCCGCCACCGATGGGACCGCGTCCGTCGCGCAGGAGGTGGGTGAGCAAGGAATCTGCTGCCATCTGACCGGCGAATTCTGCCATCATCGGCGCGTGCCGACAACTTCACCCCGCACCATCATGGTGCTGCTCAGTGCCTTCAGCCTGATGGCGTACGTCCTGCGGATGAACATCTCCGTGGCGTCACCGTTCATGATGACCGAGCTTCAGCTGGACAAGATCCAGATGGGCCGTATCTTCAGCGCGTTCATGCTGGGGTACGCGTTATTCCAGGTGCCGTGGGGTGTGTCGGGCGACCGACACGGGCCCGGCCGCATTCTCGGGTGGGCCGCGATCGCCTGGACGATTGCGACCGTTCTGACCGGACTGCTGCCAGGGTGGCTGGTGCCGGTGGGTACGGCTTCGCTCCTGATGCTCATCGTGCTGCGATTCGCCCTTGGGGCCAGCCAGGCCGCGGCGTATCCCGTGGCCGCGCGTGCGATTGCGAGCTGGATGCCGCCCACAAGCCGAGCCACGTCGTTTTCAGCGCTGATTGTGGCGATGGCATTCGGATCGGCGTTTACGCCACCCATGGTGTCGTGGGCGATGGCCACGTTCGGGTGGCGCGTCTCGTTCTATCTGTGCGCACTGCTCGCGCTGGCGTTGACGGCGGCGTGGTATCGATCCGCCGGCTCGCGCCTTGACGTCATCGGTGACACCGGGGCGGCGGCGGCCGGCGCCGCGCAGGCGTGGTGGGCGCCTCTGAAAGACCGGCGTGTCTCGCTGCTCTCGCTCAGTTACTTCTTCAACAGCTACGTGTTGTTCGTGTTTGTCTTCTGGCTGTATCTCTACCTGGTGGAGCAGCGACAGATGAGCATCATGTCGAGCGGCGTCTACACCAGCATACCGTTTGTGCTGGCGATGTTTTTTGCTCCGGCGGCCGGCGTCATCTGTGATCGCCTGTCGATCAGATACGGCGCCACGCTGGGCCGGCGCATCGTCGCCATCACGGCACTGGTGCATTCATCGATCTTCCTGCTGCTGGGTGTGGACGTGGCCGACCAGACGCTGGCGATTGCGGGCCTCTCGCTGGCCGTCGCGTTTCTGCTCTGCACCGAGGTGGCGTATTGGTCTGCCGCGATCGACATTGGCGGCGCCAATGCCGGCACGGTCGGCGGCATCATGAACATGGCGGGCAATTTCGGCGGCGTCGTGTCCACGGCGCTGGTGCCGATCCTGATTGCACGCTGGGGTTGGCCGTTCGCGTTCCAGTCGGCGGCCGCCCTTGGCCTGGTGGCCGCGGCCCTGTGGTTGCTCGTCCGCATGGAAGACGTGAAGGGAGCTGGCACAGTTGGAATCGCGGATTGATCGACTCCACGCGCCAGGTCTCATTGACCTGCACTACGACCTGGGCATGGATTTGTACGAGAAGCGCCACGAACGCGGCGTGCTCGTGCGCGACTATCTCGACGACATGCGTGTGGGCGGTATGGGGGTGGTTGCGGCGGCGATCTACCTCGAAGATCGCTATGTGCCGGAGCTGGCGCTCCAGGTGGCGCTGGCCCAGATTGCCCGCATCGTGGCCGAGGCACAGGACCCCGACGCGGCTCGCGATTTCGTGGTGTGCCGGAATCAGCGCGACATCGAGTCGGCGCGTAACGCGAACCAGATCGCGCTGTTGTTGACGATGGAGGGCGTGGAGCCGATTGGGACCGACCTGAACCTGCTGCACATCTTCCACCAACTGGGCGTGCGTGTGATTGGACTGACGCACGTCAGGCGCAACATGGCCGGTGACGGCGGTGTGTTTGCGCCGCAGGGCTCATCACGTCATGGCCTGACGGCATTCGGCAAGGATGTGCTGCGCGAGTGCGAGGCGCTCGGCATCATCGTCGATCTGGCGCACATCAATCCTGCGGGGTTCGATGACATGCTCTCGATGGCGACGCGGCCGCTGGCCGTGAGCCACAGCAACGCGAGAATGTTCTACGACATCGAGCGCAACATGAGCGACGACCAGATTCGTGCGGTCGGCGCCGTGGGCGGGGTCATCGGCGTGAACGCGGTGCTCGTCAGTCCGGTGAAGGCGGAAGCCACGATCGATCGGTACGTGGACCATGTGGAGCACATCGCGGCGCTGGCCGGCATGGACAGCGTGGCGATCGGGTTCGACTTCTTCGAGCGGATCTTCAACCGGCTCGCGCCCGCTGAGCGGGCCGTGTTGGGCCACATTCATTTCGTGCCTGACTTGAACAACCATTCGCACGCGAGACATGTCACACGGCGGCTGATTGAGCGCGGCTGGCCCGACGACGCGATCGAGAAGTTCCTCTACGGCAACTGGCAGCGGCTCATCAAGCGCATTCTGGGATGAATCGGCCCTGGCCCGTCAGCCCTTCTTGTGCACCATGCCGACCATGGCGGAGTAGTAGAAAGGTTTGTAGTGCGGGCTGGTGTCGTTGTGGCACCTCAGGCACGTGTCTTCCGTGGTCTTCCCCGGCTTGGCCGTGACCGAGTCTCCCGTGATGGCGGCATCCACGTGCGCCCTCGCGGGGCCGTGGCAGGCTTCGCACTGCACGTTGGGGAAGCTTGGCTTGGCCCCCTCGGCCGCGATCATCCCGGGCGACCCCGTGACGTGGCACTTGATGCAGGCATTCCCCTCACGGTTGGCAGCCTGGAGCTTGCTGAGCGCCTTGCTGTGTTTGGTCTGGGCCCACGAGCTGAACTGCACCGCGTGGCAGTCTTTGCAGGCGTCGGCGCCGACATACGGCGATGGCACGGGTGTTTGAGCGGATGGTTGACGCGCGGCGACGCTCGTGATGATGAGTGCGCCGGTGAGCGCCACCATGACCTTGCGAAACAAGCTCGACATGGGGCCCTCCAACGAAGGTCTTACACGTCGAGTGTGCGCCGTTGTCCGGAGCGTGTCAAACGGCCTCAGGCAACGGCAATTGGGTATCGCTGAAGCTGACAACAGACGCAAGCGCAGCGGAGAGTCTAGCGGGGCAGTGACAGCGCCGCTTCGACTATCGCCTTGGCCCACTGCGGCGTGCGCTCAAGCGCGCGGCGATTGTTCGCGGTGGGCCAGGTCACGAGACCGCGGGTGACCTGCAGCACCAGCACAGGGTCAGGCACGGCACGGCCCACTGCGGCGTCCGCAGAGTTGTCGTAAACCTGCAGATGGGCAAGCAGGGGCATGAGCGCAATCAGATTGCGCTGGGCGCGTGGGAACCGCGCGCGAATCCTGGCTTCGGGAATGTCGTGGCCGCCCTGGCTCACGCGCAGCCGGACTCGTGCCAGATGATGCTCGGGAGAGGGCAGCCCGCAGAACCAGAGGATCACGGCGTGTGTGCGAGCCGCTGACTGGATCTTTGCAGCAATGGTCTTCCCGCCGAGGGTCGTCTCAAACGCATACGTGCGCGTTCTGGCCACTGCATCGTCCAGCCTTCGCACGCCTTCTGCCCACGCGTGCCCTTGAGCGGTGTCCCGATCACACCCGGTGGCCGCGATCAGTTCACGCGCGAACGTATCGGGATTGAACCATGTGAGGCCGGCGCGATGCAGCAGGTGCCCGCCGACCGAACTCTTGCCCGCCCCGTTGACGCCGGCCAGCACAAACAGAACCGGCCGGGTCATCAGTGGCCGGTGCCGGCCTTGACCTTGCCTCGAAGTTTCGCTGGCGCCTTCACAATCGCGCGCAGCTGGTCTGCGGCCTCAGCCCGTTGCAGCGACCCGAGTCGTTCGTCAAAGCGAAGCCGCAAGGTTGCCAAGGCCAAGGCCCCCTTCGCTTCGGCCGTCGCGGCGATCGTGAGGAGCCGTTCGTAGTCCGCAGCCGTGACGATGACGGCTTCCGGCTCGGAGTGATTGGTGATGACGAGCGAGCCGAGCGAGGTCAGGGCGCGCATCACGCCCTTCCAGCCACGCTTTTTCACGTCCGAGGCCGGGAGCCGGGTCAGGTCTGCAGCAAAGTCCGTGGTCTTCAGCACTTTGGTCGTCAAGGTGTCCTCCGTCGGCAGGTGTGTCGAGTGTATCCAAAAAGGGTAAAACGTCCTAAATGGCCACACCACGGCAACACCCGTCGGCCTCAGGCGGTCGAGTCTTCGGCCGCGCCGGCGTTCCTCGCGAAAATCAGCGAAGACAGCATGAGCAACGGCAGCGCGTACTTCTCCCAGGGCATGTAACTGAACGGCATCACCACCAGGAACGACAGGATCCCGGCCCAGAGAAAGACCGTGGTCATCGGTCGAGCGCCGGTGCGCCAGTCGCTCAGGCTTCGGCGACCGCAGTAGACCAGTCCCGCAACGCCAAGCGTGGCCATGACCGCGAAGAACAGCGTGGTGCCCCAGGCCGGCAGCGCCGACGACACCGCCTTGTGCAGGAAACCCACGGTGAACGCGCCCTCGCGTGTCTGCGCAATCGAGGCCTGCACCGGAAACGCGAACACAAACACGCCGGCAAGGGCCGCCAGGCCCCAGAGTGGCGCGTTCAGGCGAAGGGCGATCGGCACGGCCAGGAGCACGAGATAGGCGCCCGGCATCGCGAGATAAAGCGCGAACGCATGCAGGTCGAAGCGCACACCCTCGGCCAGATACCTGTCGCGAAGGGCGCTGTCTGGTGCGAAATGGCCATCCCAGAGGACGATCAGCGCCAGCAGCGGAATGGTCCCCACGAGGGCCGACATCGTAAACCGCCAGGGTCGCACCGAGCGCGGCCGCACCAGCCAGTCTGCCACCAGCAGTGCCGGTACCAGGAAGACGAGGTACTGACGCGCGGTCGTGGCCACGACCAATCCAACCGCCGAGAGCCACGGCCGTCGCGAGTCAACACCGAGGACCAGCAGCGCCATCCCCAACAGCGACAACATGTCGGTGAACACAAACACCGACAGGCCGACAAAATACGGGTTGAAGACAATGACCCCCAACGCGAGAAGGGCCATCGGTGCTGACCGCACGTGGCGCCGGATGGCGAACCACCACACCGTGGCCGCGCCCCACGCAATCATTGGCGACAGCAGACGAAGGGCCGGAGTCGAGAAGCCCGCTACGTGGCCCCACGCGGAGTAGGCCAGATACGTCAACGGCGCGGTCATCTCGGGGTAGGTGCGCAGCAGATCCAGCGACACGCCCTGCCCAAACAGCCGGACGGTCTCGAGGAAGTGCCGCTCGTCGCCCCAAGGTGGGAAGGCCCGGGCGTAGATCCACAGGCCCGCGAGTCCCGCGAGCAGGGAGAAGCTGACCAGGACGTTCAAGCGTTGCGGGTGCGATTCGGCCACGTCGAACACACGTTATACACGTAAAACGCTCTCCTCCCAGGCACCCGCCTCGGCTTGCCCGACTTCCTGGCCGTCGAGCTCCTTCAGCAACGCCTCCAGCCGGCGCTTGTGCGGCAAGATGTCCTTTCGTCTCAACGGTTCCACGCTGCAGCCGCGCCACGAACGCCGGATCACCACACAACAGCCGCGCGTCGGCACGATTGATCGGCTCGGTAGGCCGTGGATTCCCAGGCAACGACGGGTGTGTTAGTCTCCCTAGCCGACATGTCTGATTACATCTTCTCGTCCGAGTCCGTTGGCGAAGGTCACCCCGACAAAGTGTCCGACACCATTTCCGACGCGATCCTTGACGCGTGCCTGACCCAGGACAAACGCAGCCGTGTGGCGTGCGAAACCCTGGTCAAGAGCAACATGGTCGTCATCGCCGGCGAAATCACGACCAAGGCGACGTTCGACTACAACGAGGTGGTACGCAAGGCCATTCGCGGTATCGGGTATGTCAACTACGACGACGTGTTTCATGCGGACACGGTGTTCATCACGAACATGCTGACGACCCAGAGCCCCGACATCAGTCAAGGCGTGGATGCCGTCGCTGCCGAAGGCAAGAAGAAGGCCGAGCAGGGCGCCGGTGACCAGGGCCTGATGTTCGGGTACGCGAGCGGCGAGACGCCGGAACTGATGCCCGCGCCGATCATGTTCGCCCACCGCCTGGGCCGCCACCTCGCGAAAGTGCGCAAGGCCGGCAAGGTCGCGTGGCTCCGCCCCGACGCGAAGAGCCAGGTCTCGGTGCGCTATGTGGACGGCCGCCCCACCGAGATCACCAACGTCGTCATCTCCACCCAGCATGCCGACGGCGTCGCGCACAAGACCATCGAGCAGTTCTGCATCAACGAGATCATCCGCAAGGTACTGCCGAAGGGGATGCTGAACAAGAAGACCGAGTTCCTCATCAACCCGACCGGCAAGTTCGTCGTTGGTGGTCCGCACGGCGACTCCGGCCTCACCGGCCGCAAGATCATCGTGGACACCTATGGCGGCATGGGTCGGCACGGTGGTGGTGCGTTCTCCGGCAAGGACCCGTCCAAGGTGGACCGATCGGCCGCCTACATGGGCCGCTACGTGGCCAAGAACGTCGTCGCCGCCGGCCTCGCCAATAAATGTGAGGTCCAGTTCGCGTATGCCATCGGCTACCCGGATCCCGTCAGCGTGCACATCGACACGATGGGCACCGGCAACATCTCCGACGCGGCCATCCTGCACGCGGTGAACAAGGTGTTCGACTTCAAGCCGGCGTCCATCATCAAGACGCTGAAGCTGTTGCGACCGATCTATTCGCTCACCACGAATTACGGGCACTTCGGCAAGACGGACGACCTGAACGCGATCACCTGGGAACGCACCGACAAGGTCGTCGCGCTCCGCAACGCTGTCTCGTAACGTCTCCGGCGACATCCGCGCGCGGACTGCCGAAACCTTCCCCATGGGTGCTGAGCATCCAGCGTTTCCTCCCGCCAGCGCAAGCGGGGTGCCGCCGCGCCCCCGACCTGTCCGGCGTGGGCGCGACGGCATCGACCTTGCTGTACAGAAACAGCGTGAAACAGTTCGAGCCGAGGGTTGATCCCGAAACGCAGCAGCGCTACCTGGCGGTATACGCCCGCGGCGCGGCCGTGAAGGAGGACCCGGTCCTGAACAAAGGCACGTGTTTCACTCGCGACGAGCGGGAGCAGCTCGGCCTCCTCGGGCTGCTCCCGGCCTCCGTCCAGACCCCGGCCGAGCAATTGAAGCGCGCCTACGACAACTACCTCAAGGCGGGCGACGACGTTCGGAAGTACCTGTTTCTGGCCGCCCTGCAGGACCGCAACGAGCACCTCTTTGGACGTCTGATCCTCGACCACATCGAAGAAATGGTGCCCATCATCTACACCCCAACCGTGGGCAAGGCCTGCGAGCAGTACAGCCACATCTACCGCCGCGCGCGCGGCGTCTACGTGACGCCCGCCGATCGCGGCCGGCTGGTCGGCGTGTTACGAAACGCCGTGTGTAACGACCCCGGCGTGATCGTGATCACCGACAACGAAGCCATCCTTGGCATCGGCGATCAAGGCGTCGGGGGGATGCCCATTGCCGTCGGCAAGCTCGCGCTGTACACCGCTGGAGCCGGCATGCATCCTGCGCGATGTCTGCCACTCGATCTCGATGTGGGCACCGACAACCCCGCCCTGCTCGACGATCCGATCTACCTCGGCGCGCGCCATCGACGGCTGCGCGGTGAACCGTATTTCGCGCTGCTGGATGCACTCGTGGACGCAATCGCCACCGTGTTCCCTCACGCACTCGTCCAGTGGGAGGACTTCGCCAACAGAAATGCGTTCCTGGTGCTCGACCGGTATCGAAAACGCCTGCTCTCGTTTAATGACGACATCCAGGGCACCGGAGCCGTCGTGGTGGCGGGCATTCGCAGCGGGCTCCTCCGGGTGGGGCGTCCGCTGACCGAAGCCCGCGTCGTGTTCTATGGCGCCGGTGCGTCGGGCGCCGGATCGGCGCTGGCCGTCCGCGCCGCGATGCGTGCGGCCGGCGTGCCCGCCGCAGACCTGTCGCGTCACGTGCTCTGTCTCGACTCGCAGGGCCTCATCGTGGGGGGCCGACCGGGCCTTGAAGGCGCCAAGCGCGATCTGGCGGCGGACCCGGCGCTGGTGGCCACCTGGCGCAAAAGCGCTGACGGCACCTTCCGGCTGGCCGACGTCGTGCGCGAATTCGCCCCGCACGTGCTGGTCGGCGTGTCGGGCCAACCCGGTGCGTTCACTGAGGCGATCATCAAAGACATGGTGGACTCCTGCCCTCGACCCCTGGTGCTGGCGTTGTCGAATCCCACCAGCAAAGTGGAAGTGACGCCAGCCGAAGTGGTCCGCTGGACCCGTGGTGCGGCGGTCGTTGGCACCGGCAGCCCGTTTGCCCCGGTCGAGTACGACGGGCACTCGTTCCACATCGGGCAGGGCAACAACGTGTTCATCTTCCCCGGCGTCGGGCTCGGAGCCACGGCTGTGGCGGCGCGATGGTTACCCGACGTGGCGTTCACGGCTGCCGCCGACGCCTTGGTTGAGTTCACCGGCGCGTCCGCCTCCGCCGGAGCGGCCATCTATCCGCCGCTGTCGAAGCTGCGCGACGTCTCTCGTGCGGTGGCCATCGCTGTCGGCCGGGCCCTGGTCCACGATGGCGCCGCTCCTGAAATGACCGACGCCGACATCGAGCGCCGGGTGGCCGCCGGCATCTGGACGCCCGACTATCTGCCCTATCGGCCCGCCTGAACCTCGACTGCTCGACGTGCTGCAGATTCCGGCGAAGGACGCGATGGCGGGCGCGCACGAGAAGGCGCTTCGCGCGTTATCATGCGCCCATGACACTTCGTCCTCCACACGCCGACCGGCTCGTCTTTCGACGCGGTTCGCTGGTCATCGTCACTGCCCTGGTGGGCATCGCCCTGGCGGCTCCGCGCGCCGCCGCGCAAGGCCCACACGAAGCGGAAATCAAGCGCTACTTCGAAGGGAGGCGCGTCACACTCCGCATCGATATGCCCGGGGCGGCCGAGGGCGTGGATATCCGAGTGGACCGTCCTTTCGATGCGCAGCAGCATGGCGATCGCCTACGGCGTTTCGGCGCGTCTATCCGCAGCGGCGATACGGCAACGATCACGATGATCAAGGTCAAGAAGGACCTGGTCGAGTTCCAGTTGGACGGCGGAGGATACGGTACATTCAGCGACGACACGAGTCTGTCCGTGAACATGCCGGACATCCAGAAGAGCAACCGCGAGAAGGATATGGAAGCGGCGGTCAAACGGGAGACCGACGCCCAACGAAAACGAGAACTCCAGCGCGAGCTCGACGACATCCGCAATGCCCGGGAGCGCGAGAATCGTCGCATCGCCGTGGACCGGTCATTTGCGGAGGAACGCAAGCGCGGGATGATTGCTGAACGACGCCTCCAGGGAGGATCGCGCTTCAACGTGCGGTTTGCCGGCAACGTCCCTGCAAACGTGAATCCAGATGACATCGCGTCGGCGCTCGGGGAATTCGTGGACTTTGCGCCGGCGACCCAGGGCGGAACTGACGCGCGCGGAGACGACGGCCTGCCGCGCAAGGGCATGCTGCGCGTCGAGGCCGAACGACAGTTCGGTCGGCCGGTGTCGGTGTCCGAGCGGCGCGAAGGCACGCTGCGCGTCGCAACGCTGGTGTTCACTCGTGGCGATTCACGCATCACGGCGGACTTCGTTGAGGACGTGATGATCCGCTACACCGTCGCCTCCCGGTGAGGCCCCGAGGCGACCCCCGATCCAGACGGAGGACTGGCCATCCTGGCGCCGTTGGTCTGTGGGATAGATCAAACCATCGGCGGTTCTGCGGGGGGTGCTAGACTCGCCTCTGATGAGTGACCCGATGAGTAAGACCGCGACCCCGGACGCGTTCCGGCAGTTCGTGGATCGGCATCGCGTCCAGTGCCTGTGGTTTCTTCGGGCCGACTATTACCCCGAGACGGCCGCCGATCGCGCTGCCGTGCTTCGATTGATCGAACAACATGGAGACCGGCACGCGTTTCAGGAAGCGGCCCGATTCCGTCAATGGCTCTCACCCCGTTCCAACGAACCATCTGCCGGCGTCTAGCCGACCGCCGCGTCGCGCGCGGCGATCGATACGTGGCCGGCGGCGTGGCGCTCAGCCTCGCTCTGAAGACCCACCGCCTGTCGCGTGACCTTGACGTATTTCACGACACCATCGAGGCGGTCGCGGCGTCGTGGGACGAGGATCGGGGCGTGCTGCTGGGTGCAGGGTACACCGTCACCCTGCTCCGGGAACGTCCGGGGTTTGTTCAGGCCACGGTGTCGCAAGGGGTCGAGGTGTTGCTCATCGAGTGGGTGCATGACAGCGCGTATCGGTTCTTTCCACTCGTGCAGCATGACGAGCTGGGGCTCACGCTCCATCCGTTCGATCTGGCTACCAACAAGGTGTTGGCCCTGATCGGTCGGGCGGAGGTTCGCGACTGGATCGACGTCATCGAGTGCGATGACCGCCTGCAGGGCTTGGGGTACCTCGCCTGGGCGGCCTGTGGGAAGGACCCCGGGTTCTCACCTCGAGGATTGCTCGACCACGCGGCGCGGACGTCACGGTATTCGGCCGCCGAGATTGAGGCGCTGGCGTTCGACGGTCCTCCGCCCGCTGCGTCGGAGTTGTCCCAGCGATGGCGCACGGCTCTGGGGACCGCCGGTGAAGTGATCGCACTACTGCCGCCTGCCCAAGCGGGGGAGGCGGTGTTGACGCTGGCGGGAGAGCTCTTTCAGGGAACCCCGACGGCGTTGGCCGAGGCGGTCGACGCACAACACTTGCTCTTTCACCCCGGTCGCATCGGCGGCGCTCTGCCGCGCATCGTCGGTTCGACGGGGCCTGCGTAGAGGTCACCGATCAGGCACCAGCAGGCCAAGGGCCACCGGCTTTGGGCGGTGGAAAGCGCGCGGTAGAATCGCCTTCTCATGCTCAGAGAACTTCGTCACGCCGCGCGGTCGCTGATCCGCGCCAGAGGCCTGTCCATCACCGTCATGCTCACGCTGGCGCTGGGCATCGGTGCGAACGCCGCAATTTTCACCGTCGTGCAAGGGGTATTGCTGCGTCCACTGGCGAACCGGGACGAGGACCGGCTCATCTACATCAGGCAGAGCGCGCCCGGCATGAACGCAGAGAACGTGGCCTTCTCGGTGCCCGAGTTGCGTGACATACAGGCCAGTGTAAAGAGCGTGGCGGCCTTCGGGGACTTCTCCACGCTGGAGTTCACGCTCGTTGGGCTGGGCGAACCGCGCGTCGTGCGCGCGGGTGTGGTCGGCGGGTCGTACTTCGAGGTGATGGGACTGCGCCCTGTCCTGGGTCGCCTGCTCGGTCCCAATGACGATGGCGCGAATGCAGCCGGGGCGGTGGTGCTCACACACCGCTTCTGGACGAGCGCGCTGCAGAGTGACGAGGCCGTGCTCGGCAAGACCGTGCGCCTCGGCGACCGCGCCGCCACCATTGTCGGCGTCCTGGAGCCGTCGGTGCCGTACCCGGCGGAAACCGAGATCATGGCCAACGTTGTCACCAGCCCGCACCACCTGGATGCGACGATGGTGGATGGACGGGTCCATCGGATGACGGAACTGTTCGGGCGGTTGGCGCCCGGAGTGGAACTGGATGCCGCGCTGACGGAATTGCGCACCGCACACTCGGCCATGATGTCGGATCACAAGGAGGCGTATCCGGCGAACGATCGATTCGAGATCAGTGGCGTCCGGCTGCGCGATCAGATTACGGCGCCTGCGCGATCCGTGCTGCTGGTGCTGCTGGCGGCGTCGGGCCTTGTGTTCATCATTGCGTGCTCGAACGTGGCGAACCTGATTGTGGCGCGGTCAGTACGTCGAGAAGGGGAATTGGCGATTCGCGCAGCGCTGGGCGCCAGCCGGGCAGCCCTCCGCAAGACGCTTCTGACCGAGAGTCTCCTGCTGTGCGGAGGAGGCGCGATCCTGGGCATCGCCCTCGCGCGGCCGATGGTGGGGCTCCTGGCCGAGTACGCATCGCGATTCTCCGTGCGCGCGTTGGATTTGACTGTGGAGGCCAGCCTTCTCTGGGTGGGCGTCGGCTCCGGCTCTTTGCAGTGACACAGATTGCCGCGTCTTTTGTTCTGCTTGCAGGCGCGGGGGCGCTGGTCACCACCCTCATCGCGCTGCAGTCTGCGCCCACCGGCTTCAACATGCGCAATGTCCTGGCGCTTCATGTGCCAGTGTCGTACACCCGACCGCCCGAAGAGGCACGCGCCTTCTACCGCGAAGTGCTGCGGCGTGTTGGCGAGTACCCCGGCGTGGAGCGCGTGGCTGTCGGTACGGCCGTCCCCTGGCGGGATGCCGGGGTGTTCGGTCCCGGATTCCAGTTTTCCGTGCGGGGCTACACGAAGGCCAATGGCGAAGAGGATCCGCGCGCGCGCTTCCGCACGGTCTCACCCGTTCGCCGCGCTGGGTGTGCCCATCGTGGCTGGCCGTGACTTCAGCGACGCCGACCGCAGCGACAAGGAACCGGTTGTCATCATCAGTGAGAGCGTGGCGCGCCGGATGTTCTCGTCGCGAGACGTACTGGACCGGCAGCTTCTGTGGACCGACCCGATGATGCAGTTCATCGGCGCGTCCACCGCCGGGCGGCGCATCATCGGCGTGGCCGCAGACGTGGACGACGAGAATGTGGTGCCGGGTGGTGCGATGACGGTCTATTCCGCCTTCGAACAGGAGATAGGCGGCGGACGCCTCTTTGTCCACGCGACAGGCGACCCCTATGCGCTCGTGCAGCCCATTTCGGACATCATCCGCGGCCTGGCGCCGGAGCAGCCTGTAGAGCGCGCGGCCACGTTGGAAGACGTGCGCGCGGCGGTGCTGGCGCCGGATCGGTTGAGCGCGCTGATGTTCGGCGGATTTGCGGGCGTCGCGCTGTTGATTGCGGTGGTCGGTGTAGCGGGCGTCCTGGCGTTCTCGGTCAGTGCGCGCACCCGCGAGTTCGGTGTGCGCCTTGCCATCGGCGCCGCGCCCCGCCACCTGCTCGCCGACGTGGTGTGGCAAGGCACCGTGATTGCGATGGCCGGGTTGGTTCTCGGAGTTCTTGCCGGCCTGGCCCTGACCCGCATCATGGGTGGCTTCGTCGAGGAAGTGGAGGTCCCGGGCGTCCTGCCGATCGTCGGCGCGGCGATCGTCCTGGCGGCGGCCGCTGTGGTGGCGTCACTCGTGCCAGCGGCACGCGCGGCGCGCGTTGATGTAATGGAGGCGCTGCGGTCGGAGTGACTGATAAGATCGAAGTTCTCTGGAAGGGGAGCGTGTTGTGAGCGAGACCGAGGAAGATTTTGCTGCGTTATTCGAAGCGTCAACCAAGACGAGACGCTTCAGGAATGGCCAGACCATTGAGGGCATTATTGTTGCGATTGGCGCCGAGGTCGCGTTTGTCAACGTCGGGGGCAAGGGCGAAGCCACAATCGAACTCAACGAGCTGAAAGACGACGAGGGCGATATTGAGGTGGCGGTGGGCGACCGCATCCAGGCCACCGTGGTGTCCAATGCCGGCGAACTCAAGCTCTCACGAAAAATGGCGCTTGGCGCCGCAAGCGCCGGCCAACTCGAGGACGCGTTCCGGGCGGGCCTGCCCGTAGAGGGCAAGGTCGGTCAGGCGGTCAAGGGCGGCGTCGAAGTCACGATCGCCCGTCAGCGCGCCTTCTGCCCGATTTCGCAGCTCGACACCATTCGAACCGAGGATGCAGCCGTACATGAAGGCCGCGTCTATGCCTTCCGCATCATCGAGTACCGGGACGGGGGCCAGAAATTCGTCGTGTCGCGTCGGGCCGTGCTTGAACAGGACCAGGCCGCGCGCGCGGTCGAACTCCGGAAGTCCATTGCGGTCGGCGACGTCCGGACGGGCCGCGTGGTGTCGGTGCGCGACTTTGGCGCGTTCGTGGATCTGGGCGCGGGCATTCAGGGCCTGCTCCACGTGTCCGAGATGGCGTGGGCACGCGTCTCAGACACCGCGTCGGTCGTGACGCCCGGCGACGAGATTACGGTCAAGGTGTTGCGAATTGACGAGGCCTCACAGCAAATTGCGCTGGGCTTGAAGCAGCTCAGCGCCGATCCGTGGTCGATGGTGGCGGAGAGTTATGAAGTGGGACAGGTACTGACCGGCCGCGTGACGCGTGTGGCCGACTTCGGCGCGTTTGTCGAGCTGGAGCCGGGCGTGGAAGGGTTGGCGCACCTGTCCACATTTGCGCCCATGCGCGGGTCGGGCGGCTGGGCCAAATCGATCACGCCCGGTGCCACCGTTGCGATTGAGATCCTGGGGATTGACCTCGACAAGAAGCGAATCGGCGTGGCGATGGTCGAGGAAGGGTCGGCGAAGATTGGCGCCGCAACTGCAGCTGGGGCCGCCGGTCCGGCCGCAGCGTCGCGTACGGGGATCGTGCAGGGTGCGCGCCTCACCGGCAAGGTGGAACGGCATGAGTCGTTCGGCGTCTTCGTCTTCCTCGCCCCTGGCCGCACCGGCCTCATGCCCTTCAGCGAGACGGGTCTGGACAAGGGTGCCGACATCAAAAAGGCCCTTCCTGTTGGTGCCGACGTCGAGGTCATCGTCCTTGAGGCGGACGCATCGGGTCGGCGTATTCGCGTGAGCCACAAGGCTGTTGGGGCGGCGGAGGAAGCGGCCGAGATGCGCGAGTACACCGAGCGCGTCGAAGTGGCGCAGACGGAGAGCTTCGGATCGCTCGCCGACAAACTGCGCGGGGCCCTGACGCCGCGCACGTGATGCGCGGTCACGTTGGCGCGACACCGGCGAACAGAACGCCCACCGACACCAGCGTGAGGAGATCGGTGCGCGAGGCGTTGAACAGCTGAGTCGTCAGCGCTTATTGGGCTTCTTTTCCGCCTCGAACTCGATGATCCGGATAAACGCGGCCCGCACCGGCGGAGGCATCCGGGAGTTCCTGCCCCGGACTGACCGCCACACGATCTCGTTCAACTCGTATTCCGGCGTCATGTCCGCTTCGTCAAAGTTCATCGCCATGGACGCGGCGGCGCCGTAGGCGTCCGCGCCGTTGATCTCGTCGAGGCTGATTCGCGCCGGCCGGTGCTGGTACGGTGGCAGTGTCGGCGCCATCTGGAATGCGTCGTACATGGGTGTCGCTGCGGCATCGTACTGGCTCATCGGCGGAAGTCCGAGGATCAATTCCATCGTTCGCAGCATGCCCGAGGTTGTGTAGAGCGTGCTGTCGAGGTGCCCACGCTTGGTGTACGGGCTCACGACGAGCGCGACGGACCGGTGCGAATCGACGTGGTCCGGCCCGTTCTGCGCGTCGTCTTCCAGGACGAAGATGGCCGACTGCGGCCAGAACCGGCTGTCCGAGATGGCCTCCACGAGGCGGCCAAGAGCCAGATCGTTTTCTGCCACCATTGCGCGCGGCGTCTTCGACCCTGGTCGCGTACCCGACGTGTGGTCGTTCCCCAGACGAATGATGTTGAGCTGCGGTAGTCCGCCGTCGCGCTCGAAGCGGCGAAATTCATCCAGCCACACGTCCACGCGCGTGTTGTCGGGAATGCTGAGGTCATACGGTGGGTAGGCGGGATGAACCTTGCCGACCAGTCCAGGCACGGTGGCCGTCACCGTGCCGCCGCGCTTGTCCCAATCGGCGAATTCGCCGTAGCTGCGGACACTGACGCCCGCGCGCGCCGCGAAGTCCCAGAGGTAGCCGTCAGGCGGGGCCGAGAGATTGCCGTACGCGTTCCGGTCGCCCCACCCACCCTCGCTGAGGTACCCCGCGCCGCGGCGACCATAGTTGGTCGGCCAGAGCTTCTCGACCACGTCGGTGGCGTACGCGGCGGTCGAGAACGCGTGCCCGTCGTAGCTGACCTCGGCGTCCACATAGAAGTTGTCGAACAGCACGAACTCCCGCGCCAGGGCGTGGGCGTTCGGCGTGGTGTCATCTCCGAACAGCGTGAGCGTCGGATCGCCGTTGCCCTTCGGAAGGTCACCCAATACCTGGTCGTACGTCCGGTTCTCTCGGATCACATAGAACACGTGCGTGATGGGCGACAGCTCGCCCACCACCTTGGGGATCGGAGACGCGCCCGAGGGCGCCGACGGGCGCAGACGGGTCGCATCGCTGTAGGGTGTGACCTGATACGAGGTCTGGGTCAGCGCTTTCAAGGCCTCGGCGTCGGGCATGTCGATGAACGACACCGCGCCCTGCATCAGCGCGCCGGCGTATTGGCCGTCGGACCCCGGACTGGCCGGAGACGGGCCTCGCGGGTTCGCTTGTCCAGTCAGTCCCTTGCCGCTCAGGACATAGAGTTGCCGGCCATCGGGGCTGAAAAGCACCGCGGTCGGATACCAGCCGGTGGGGATGAAGCCCTCTACCTCACTGTCACCCGGCTTGGCGATGTCCACCAGAGCTACGGTGTTGTTGTCAGCGTTGGCCACGGCCAGGGTCTGCCCATCGGGCGAGACAGCAAGGGCATTGGGCGTGGTCCCGACCGGGGCGTCGGGGAACAGCGCCACCGAAATCTGCTCGCGCGCCGTCAGGCTGGGCAGGTCAACCGCCCAGACCTTGTTTGTGTTGGCGCACGCGACGAACAACCGCTTGCCGTCGCGCGTCAGCGCCATGGCGTTGGGATGCTCGCCCACCGCGACCTCGGCCCGGACGGCCAGTGTGACTGGGTCGAGGGCCAGCACCTTCGCGCCGCCCCAGAGGGAGACGTACACCGTCGAGCCGTCCTGCGAAAGGACGGTCGTGTACGGTTCGGCGGGCAGGTCCACCGTGACGCGCACCTGCCCGGTCGGGACATCGATGCGGCTGATGGCTCGTCCCAGCGTGTGGACGGCATAGAGTTGCCCGCCAGTCTTGTCGACCGCCAGGCCGCCGATGAACCCCGTGCCGCCGAAGTCGGTGGTGCCGGCCGGCAACTGCACGGCAGGCCGGCCCAGAACGAAGTGCCCCGCGCCTTTCAGTTCGCCCTTCTCGAACGAAAATTCGTTCACCGTGTTCTCCGCCGCGCCGGACGAATAGAGCCGCCGACCGTCGGGATTCCACGCGAGGCCCAACCAGGCATGATCAACCGGCACACGAGCCTTGACAAATTGCTGCGCGACATCCACCACCGTCAGGCTCGGCTTGGACCAGCCATTGTTGCTGATGATCAGATGGCGGCCGTCGGCTGCCAGGATCATCGACATCGGGAAGTCGCCGACGTGGATGCTTCGGCCAGTCGGAGCGATCCGCCAGCCGTTGGGCAGGAGGGTCACGCCCTGACCCTGGGGCCCAGGACGCTGGGTCTGCAGTCCCGTGCCTGATACCTGCGAGACCAGAATGAGGGCCGCAACAGCCTTGGACCCGAATCCCAGAGAACGAGGGTGACGATTGCCCATGAGCCTCATCCAGTGAGCATCCGCTTGAGCCATGTCAGCCACGCGACCGACCTGTAACAAACACGGCAAGTCCCGGCGCGCCCGCGCCCGATCCGGCTCACGTCGTCGGCAGCGTGATTCGTCGGCTCGCGATGCTTGCGCTGCGGCCCAGGACGCCGTCCGAGTCTGGCGGAGGGCGCTCGACGAACGCCGCGTCGCGGCCGGTGATCTGGAGGGTGCCGTCCGACCCGAACTCCAGGAACGCAAACAGCGGCGCGGTGTACTTCCGCATGCCCGCCGACCAGAAATAGCTCGCAGAGTTGACGCAGATGCTTGGCAAGCCGTCGTTCCACTCGATCCGATCGACGTGCAAGTGGCCGCTGAGACAACAGGCCACGCGGCCCGCCGGGTTGGCGCGGCCCGCCGCGGACACGAGATCGAGAATCTGTCGCTGTTCCTCCGGCAGTTGTCCCGATCTCGCGCCGAGGCCCACTGGCTGGTGCGACACGAGAATGACCGGCTCACGCGATCCGCGCAGTTCCTTGTCGAGCCACAGGATCTGCTCGGGATCGGCCCAGTTGTGTGAGGCGCCGTCGGTGAAATAGTTGCCGTTGGCGTACGCGTGCAGCGCCCCATCCTTGCGGAAATGGTTCAGGTCGAGGACAACGAAGCGCCAGCCGCTCAGGACGACGGCGTAGTAGCGCGCCGGCATCTTCCACGCCGTGAGTGCGGCCGCCTTGTCAACACGGTCCATGTCATGGTTGCCCAGCACGTTGTAGCGTGGCTTCGTCACCGCGTGCCATCGCCGCAGGCATTCGGCGGACCCATCGTCGGAGTAGCAGAAGTCGCCGAGTTGCCACACGGCATCGACGTCGCGCTCCGCCACGGCTGCCAGGAAGATATCGAAGCGCTCGAGTGCATCCGGGGCGAGGCCATGGTGCAGGTCGCTGATCACGGCGAGGCGCGCGGGAGCGGGTGCGCGGCCACCCACCGGTAGTCGGAGGGTCAGGCTGGAGGAGGCGAGACCGAGGCTTCCCGCCAGGAAGTCCCGACGAGACACCAGTGACGGCATCCCGCCACTATAAACGCCGGCTGTAACGGCGACACGCACCCCTTTCGTTGCGCCGACGGCATGCCGTCGACACGCAGCCGTCAAACGGCGCTGGTAGCGTGCGCACGAGGATTCTATGAACGTGTTCGCTGGCGTCCACCGCCGACTTGTCATCCGTCTCTCCAGCGTCATTGTGCCGGTGCTCGTGCTGGGCGCGCTGGTTGCGCTGTTGCCCCAACGCCTGTTCGCGGCGTTTACCTTCGGCAACATCGTCATCTACCGAGTCGGGTCAGGCACCGGCTCCCTGGTCAATACGGGTAATCCCATCTTCCTTGACGAGTACACACCGTCGGGAGTGTTTGTTCGTTCGATCGCGATGCCGACAACCACAGTCGGTGCCCAGCGGCGGATGGTCGCGAGTGGTACGGCGACATCGGAAGGACTCCTGTCGCGATCGGGTGATGGGCTGTACCTCATCCTGACCGGCTACGACGCGGCCCTGCCCACGACAGGACTGACGGGCACCACGTCGGCTGCGGTGCCGCGCGTGGTCGGGCGCGTGGATGCGTTCGATGTGGTTGACACCTCGACTGCGCTCACGGACTTCGCCAGCGGCAACAATGTTCGAGCGGCGACAAGCGCCGATGGGTCCGGCTTTTGGGTGGCAGGCGGCACCAGCGGCGTCCGCTACGCCACGATCGGCAGCACCACCTCGACGTCGGTCAGCACGACCGTCACGAATCTCAGGCAGCTTTCCATTTTTGGCGGGCAGTTGCTGGCCTCTACCGGGTCTGGCACGGCGGTCCGCGTGGGCTCTGTCGGTTCAGGACTACCGACGGCCAGCGGGCAGACCCTGACGAATCTGACAGGCATTCCGACCACCGGTAGTCCTTACGCGTTCTTTCTGGCAGATCTCACTCCGGCCGTTGCCGGCGATGACACGTTGTATGTCGCGGATGATTCAACCGGTCTCGAGAAGTACTCGTTGGTCGGCGGCACGTGGGTGGCCAACGGCGTGGTCGGCGTCAATGCCGACGACTATCGAGGCGTGACGGGCACCGTTTCCGGCTCAACGGCCACCCTTTACGCCACGCGTAGCGGCGGCAGCGGCGCCACCCTGGTTCTCCTCGTGGACTCCGGTGGATACAACGCCGCGTTCAGCAGCTCGACGCCCACAGTGCTTGCCACGGCGGCCTCGAACACCGCGTTCCGTGGCGTCGCACTCGCGCCTGGCCTGCCCCCACTCACGCCGACCGTCACGCTGTCGGTCAGCGCGAATGCGGGAAGTGAAGCGGCGGGCACAGCAGTCACTGTGACCGTAACGGCGTCAGCCCCGGTCACTGGCGACCAGGCAGTTTCCGTGGCGGTGACAGGTGCCGGCATCGACGGCGGCGACTACACCCTGAGCAGCACGACCATCCCGATTCTAAATGGCGCCACGAGCGGGTCCGTCAGCTTCACGGTCCTTGACGATGTCTCAGTGGAAGGGCCCGAAACGGCGACGCTGACCATCAGCAGTCCGTCAGCCGGAATCCTCCTCGGCAGTCCGGTCTCCCAGGATATTGCGATAGCCGACGACGATGCGCCAGCCAATGCCTTACCGACAATCGACCCGATTGCGCCGCTGTCCGGGGTGCTCTCCGATTCCACGAATGCGTCCACCACTGTCGTCGTAGCCGATACCGAGACGCCTGTCGCGAATCTCACGGTGAGCGCGACTGCCACATCGAATCCTTCCGTGGTGCCACTGGGCAACATCACCATCACTGGCACGGACGCCATGCGCACGGTGTCGATCACGCCCGCGGGCGTTGGCTACGCCTCAATCACCATCACGGTCACCGATGCCGGCGGTCAGTCGGCCTCGTCACTCTTGGCGTATGCGGCGTCCGCGGCCTCAAGTGTGCCCGCCACCACACGCCATCACACGGGCGCGAGCGATGGTTCCACCGGTGTTGCCGTCGACACAGACCACATGCTCGTTGCCGACGACGAGAATCAGACGATTCGGTTGTACTCGCGGATGCTCTCGGGCGGCCCGCTGAAGTCGTTTGATTTCACCGGGGTGCTTGGGCTCACCGATATCAACGGCAGCGGTCAAATCCGCGAGGTTGACATCGAAGCATCGGCCAGAATCGGCGACCGCATCTACTGGGCGGGTTCACAGGGCAATGCGGCCGACGGCGACCTTCGGCCCAACCGGTACCGGTTGTTCGCGAGTGACCTCACCTTGGCTGGAGCCGACTCCGGATTGACATTTGCAGGACGCTACGACTACCTGCGGGCAGATCTCATCACGTGGGACTCGAGCAATGCTCACGGGCTGGGCGCGGACTACTACGGCCTCGCGGCAAGTGCGGCATCGGGAATCTCGCCTGAGGCGGCCAACGGATCCGGCTTCAACCTCGAGGGGATGACGGTCGCGCCAGACGGATCCACGGTGTATCTCGCCTTTCGCGCGCCGCTGGCCACGCCCGGCACGCGGACCAAGGCGCTGATTGTGGCGCTCTTGAACATCGATGCCCTCTTGTCACCGACGGGCGGCGTCGTGGGGTCGAGCCTCTTCGGAGCGCCGATTGAACTCGCGCTGGGTGGCCGGAGCATCCGTAGCATCGAGCGAAACGATGCGGCCCAGTATGTGGTCGTCGCCGGTCCTTCCGGAGTCGCCACTGGCGTGGCACCAAACGACTTCCGGCTGTTCACATGGACGGGCAGCGCTGCGAACGCGCCAGTACTGCGAACGGCGAGCCTGACACCGCTGCAGGCAGATGGGGCCTTCGAGGGCATCGTCGAGGTGCCGGCGGTGCTCGACGCGACCACAGTGCTCCAACTCATCGTCGACACAGGCGACGTCGTGTATTACAACGATGCCGTCATCGCGAAGGAATTGCCGGAGCCGAACTTCAGGAAATTCAGGACGGAGCGCGTCGCCCTCGGAGCGGTGGCGCCGCCCGAGACGAGTACCGGGTCCACACCGGTGCCCGGCGACATCGTCATCAATGAATACGCGTCTGACAATGACCTCAACGGCAACGACTTCTTCGAGCTGCTGGTGATCAACGACGGCCTCGACCTGCGTGGGTTGCGCGTGTCGGACAACGAAGTGCAGCTGGACGGCTCGCTGAACAACAACGAGTCGGTTCTGGTGTTTGGTAACGACGTGTATCTCAGCAACGTGCCGGCGGGCACGGTCATCGCGGTCTACACGCTCGCCGCCGGTGTGGTCACCGATACCGTCGTCAATCCAGCGGTGATCGACTGGCGGATGGTTCTGGCGCCAGGCACGGGAGTGACGGGCAGTATCGACGGCCTTGGCGGTTCGCTGAATCTGGGACTTTCCACCGGCGGCGATGCGTTGTACCTCTATCTGCCGGGTCCGAACGGGACAAGCGCCGGCACGGACAACGTCTACCTGGACTACGTGTCGTGGGAAGGCGGCGGTGGCGCGCCCTCCGGATTCGCGGCGATCGATTTACTCAGCCTGGCCGATAACGCCTACTACATCGGCAGCACCGCAGCCGGCAACGACGTCGCGGCGAACTGGGTGCGCTACGACGGTGCTCCGAACGCCTCGACGACGACTGGCGACGCGAATCCGACGCAGGATTTGAGCGGCCTTCGACCGGGATCGGTGCTCCCCGGTGTTGTCATCGTCCAGGGCGGCGGATCGACCGATGTGGCAGAAGGTGGCGGCACGGATTCTTACACGATCGCGCTCCGCACGGCGCCGGCTGGAGCGGTTCAGATCCAGGCGACCGGCAGTGCCGAAGCTGAACTGAGCCTCGACGGCGTGAGCTTCTTCCAGACGGTCATCGTCACATTGACCACGACGACTCCAGGCATCGTGTACGTCCGGGCCATCGATGATGCGGTCACGGACGGAACCACGCTCACGACAGTGACGCACTCAATTGTTGTCAGCGCTGACCCAGCCTACAGCGATGCGCTGACGCCGGTGTCGTCGGTGTCCGTGACGGTGGCTGACAACGATATTCTGACGACCGCCATACACACGATTCAGGGGGCAGGATCGGCCTCGCCCTTTGTGGGTGCGTCCGTGACCACCCGCGGGGTGGTGACGGCGCGCAAATCCAACGGCTTCTATATCCAGACACCGGACACGGACGTCGATGTGGACTCCCTGACGTCGGAAGGCATTTTCGTCTTCACCAGTTCGGCGCCGCCGGTGTCGGCCGCGGTGGGCAACCTTGTGGTGGTGTCGGGCACGGTGGTGGAGTTCGTGCCGTCCGCGGATGCCGGGAGCCCTCCGATCACCGAACTGGTGGCCCCGTCTGTGACACTCCAGTCAACCAGTAATGCGTTGCCGTCGGCGGTTTCACTGACCGCGGCCAGTATGCAGGTCGGCCTCGAACCATTCGAAGCGTTCGAAGGGATGCGGGTCTTCATTGCCACGCTCACCGTCGTGTCACCCACTGCGGGCTTCATCACCGAGTCGAGCGCGTCGTCGACGTCCAGCGGCGTGTTCTACGGCGTTCTGCCAGGCGTGGCGCGGCCGTTTCGTGAGACCGGACTCGAAATTGGCGACCCGGCGCCTCCGGAAGCCACGTCACCAGGGACAATCCCCCGATTCGACGCCAATCCAGAGCGCATCCGCGTAGAGACGACGACCCTCGGGGGAAGCCCGATCGACGTCACGACGTTTGCGACGGTCAGTGGTCTGTTTGGGGTGTTCGACTTCCGCTTCCGGGCGTCCACGCTGTTGGTTGAGCCGACCGCGGTTCCGACGGTCGCCGGCAACATCAGCGCAAACGCCGTCAGATCTCGCGAGAGCGATGAGTTCACGGTGGCGACGTTCAACATGGAACGCTTCTATGACACCGTCAACGACGGCAGCACCAGTGATGTCGTGCTGACCCCCGCCGCTGTTGAGCGCCGGCTGGCGAAGGCGTCGCTCGCGATTCGGAACGTGATGCGAACGCCCGATGTCGTCGGCGTGGAGGAAGTAGAGAACCTGTCGATCCTCCAGACCCTGGCAGATCGGGTCAACAGCGATGCACTGGCGGCCGGGCAGTTGAACGTGTTCTACGCGGCGCAGCTGATGGAAGGCAATGACATCGGCGGCATCGATGTCGGCTTCCTCGTGAATACGGCCTTCGTCCAGATTGTTGATGTCACCCAGATCGGCAAGGACACAACCTATCTGCCTCCTGGTGCCAGCACGCCGGCAGTGCTCAACGATCGCCCGTCGCTCGTATTGAGGGCGCAGATGAACGTGCCTGGCTTTCCAGCCTATCCAGTCACTGTCATCGTCAATCACCTGCGGTCGCTCAGTGGTATCGACCACCCGACCGATGGTGATCGTGTCCGCACGAAGCGGCGGCTGCAGGCCGAGTTCCTGGCCGCCTACGTGCAGTCGAGACAGGCAGCCGATCCCGCGGAACGGATCATTCTGGTGGGGGACTTCAATGCGTTCCAGTTGAACGATGGGTTTGTTGATGTCATCGGCACCATCCTTGGCGACCCCACGCCGGCGGACTTCGTGGCCCAGGCCAGCGCCGACGTGGTCAATCCCAACTTGGTGAACCTGGTACTGAACGTGGCGGCGGATCAGCGATATTCGTTCATGTTCGACGGCAATGCGCAGAGCCTTGATCACATCCTGGTCACGCAGAATCTGATCGGATCGCTCGACTACGCCAGAAGCAATGCGGACTTCCCTGAGGTGTATCGCAATGACGCGACACGGCCCGAGCGCGTGACCGACCACGACATGCTGGTGGGGTACTTCACACTGGCGCCTGACTCGGCGCCACCGGTGGTTACCGTCCCGGCGTCGTTCTCAGTCGAGGGGACGGGCACCTCAACGATAGTGACGTTCGTGGTGACGGCACTTGACGCCAGCGACGGCGCCGTTGCCGCGACGTGCACGCCTCAGTCGGGGTCGGGCTTCCCGCTCGGCACCACCGCTGTCACGTGCACGGCGACCGACGCGAATAACAACACGTCGCCGGACTCTGTGTTCAGCGTGACCGTGGTGGATACGACTGCCCCGGTCTTGTCTCTGCCGGCCCCGATCACGGCCGAGGCGACCGGAGCAGCCGGGAAGACAGTGTCCTTCAGCACAAGTGCACTGGATGTGGTCGATGGGGCGGTCACCCCGGTGTGCGATGCCGCGTCGGGGGCGGCGTTTGCGATCGGCACGACAACCGTGTCGTGCACGGCCACGGACACCAGAGGTAATTCCTCGGGCGCAACCTTTACCGTCACCATTGTCGATACCACCGCGCCCGTGGTCACCGTCCCGGCCGATGGCACGGTGGAAGCGACCGGTCCAGGCGGTGCGGCCGTGAGCTTCGGCGCGACGGCCGCCGATATCGTGAGCGGCGCGACTGCCGTGTCATGCGACCCAGCCGCTGGCTCCGTGTTCGCGTTTGGCGAGACCCTGGTTCGCTGCACATCAATGGACGCCGCCGGCAACGAAGGGTCGGCGTTGTTCCGAGTCACGGTCGTCGATACCACCGTGCCCGCGATCACAATCGTGGCCCCCGCTGCGGTCAGCTACAACGTCGGTCAAGTGGTGGCGGCCAACTATGCGTGCACAGACTCTGGCTCCGGCGTGGCGAGTTGTGTGGGGACCGTTGCGGCCGGATCGGCCATTGACACGAGCGCTCCGGGACCGGTGACGTTCTCGGTGACGGCCACGGATGTGAAAGGTCTGATCAGCACATCGACCGTCACCTACTCGGTCGTCTCACCACCTGGTCACATGGCTGGCTACGGCT
>Ga0163146_10000551_pt1 | contig 53206 bp, 34 predicted proteins | sample OliLakLV19MP7G1_FD_148648 | JGI IMG/M metagenome (GOLD analysis project Ga0163146, IMG submission 148648) | Freshwater microbial mat bacterial communities from Lake Vanda, McMurdo Dry Valleys, Antarctica - Oligotrophic Lake LV.19.MP7.G1 | ecosystem: Environmental > Aquatic > Freshwater > Lake >... | reverse complement strand
CCCAGCTACTCTTCGAGTCTAACGCACGCAAGTAGGAGGCCGCTACAGCCTCCTAAACAGATATCAGAACGTCAAGTGGTAAACTTTTCGATTGCCGCGGTGGTCAACTTTTAATTTGCCAAACACATGCTCGGCTGGGAATAATGAGCTATGCACTTGTCTAAGAGATTGCTTGTTGGACGAATCCGATAATTATTCCATCTCCAAATCTGCCAAGGATTTTACGGTCGGTTCGATTGTTTTTGGCAAATTTGAAGTGCTCGAGTTTATCGCATCAGGTGGTAAGGGGCGCGTTTATAAGGTGCGCGACGTCGATTTGAACAACGTCGTTGCCCTCAAGGTTCTTATCGTCGATTCGAAGAGCGATAAAGCGCTCGTGCGCTTTCAGAGCGAGGCGAAAACTTCATCACGATTGAATCATCCGAACATCGCGACAATTTATGATTTCGGTTTCGTCGACGGAACACCATATATCTCAATGGAATTTGTCGACGGTGAGACACTGGATACTTTGTGTGCACGAGAGGAGAAAATTACGCTTCAGTATTTTCTCGAGATATTTATTCAGGTGTGCCAAGGTTTGCTGCATGCGCATAATCAGGGTGTCGTGCATCGTGATTTGAAACCCGATAACATCGTTGTGCGAACAAATACGGACGGCACTATTAGCGCTAAGATTTTAGATTTCGGTTTAGCGAAACGCGTGGATCTTTTAGTCGATGAAGAATCCCGGCAGACACCAACTGGAAACATCGTTGGATCTCCGCTATTCATGAGCCCTGAGCAAGGACGAGGCGCCGAACCAACACGCGAATCGGATTTGTATTCGCTAGGTTGCACGATGTGGTTTTGTCTGACGGGACAAGCACCACTTCGTGGTGATACCGCCATAGATACCATAATTATGCACCAGCAGATTACGCCACCACCATTAGGTGTCGCCTTCGCTGACCTGAATTTGCCAATCAAACTAACTGATTGCGTTGACCGTTTAATTAACAAAGATCCTGCTGAGCGTCCATCTTTAAATGATGTGGTGCTGGCTAATCTACTCATTCTTCAAGATAGTATATACGCTGCACCTAAGGCCGCGGTCGAAATAGGCCTCACCACAGGCGATACCGGTCAGAATGATAAACGGAAGCTTTTAGTCATTGTACCTGTTGCCGTCATGGTACTCGGAATTGTCTTGTTTCTCAGTCTTCCAAACTTCAAAACCCTGGATACATCTGCCGAAATCGAGCCGATTTCCGGATATGAATCCACTTTAGCTCTGCCCAAAAATACGATTGTTGAGAATGAATTTGCCCACGGACAGCAAAAAGAACAAGGTGAAAAGGATCTGCAGCTTGTAATGAACTGTACCGACAAAAAAGTGAAGGCCCGAAATGACCTTGGTCCAATCGAGTCAATCAACTTTTCCGACAGTCCTGTTACGGACAAGGTTTTTGAGTATCTACAAAAGGCGACGAACCTTCAAAAGCTGCGGCTCAAAGGCACCGCGGTGACCACCTTGAAAGGAATCAGTCTTTTACCGCAGGTGAATTTGGTGGATTTGCAAGACACCGAAGTAACGGATTCTTCGATTGATAATATGGCTGGAATGCAAAAATTGACCGAGTTGAGTTTGGCGCATACACGCGTTACAGATGCGGTTTTTCCTAAGCTCGCAAAACTGTCCGGTTTAATGAGCGTAAACCTGACTGATACCAGGGTTACTTGTGCCGGTTCCTCAAGTCTAAGTACACTGAAAAATCTTCATTGGGTTCGCCTCGATGGTTGCGATGTCACCATGGATGGTATCAGTGAACTCGCCAGTCAAACCAGGGCAGGCAGTATCGACATTGAGCCGTCTAAGAGTTTGAGTCTGGCTGAGATCATGCAGCTGAAAAAACAATTTCCATGCGTATCATTTGGTAAGCATGGTGGCGAGTTGGCGACACTGGCTAAAAATGCGAAAATAGCTCATGAGCAAGGACGGTACCGGGACGCAAAAAATCTGTATGGCACTTGTATTGACCTTCTGCGAAAGCATCGTGGTAAAGATTATGACGGGTTGGCGCCGACTTACTTTGCGTATGCGGACTCCGCCGAATTTGCTGGTGATCGGAAATCGGCAATGGACGCTTTGGACAAAGCGGTTAGCCTTGCACGGCGACTGTCAAACAATCGGCTTCTGATCGAAGCATTCGATCAGCAAAGCGGCATTGCGTTACGGTCTGGAGATTTTAAAGCAGCGGAGCCAATGCTCCTGAAGGCGCATAAGTTGGCTGAAGAAGTTCTTCCGGTCAATAATTTCGAACAGAGGTGCTTTGCCTTTGGAGAAGCTCTCAAAAATATGAAACATTATGGGCGGGCTCTATCTTATCTACAACAGTGCTTGGAACTTCGGAAAAAATTATTTGGTGCCGAGAGCGAAGAAGTAGGGCGCGTACTCACTTCCATCGGGGACTGCCAGCGAGGAATCGGTCAATCTCTTCAAGCGTACAATTCCTACAAAAAATCTCTGACAATCCTGGAACGCAAACCTCTAAAGAAACATGATTCCTTGATGGCCAAGTGTTATGCCTATGGCGGTATCGCGCAGATTGAAAATGAGAACGAGCGTTTCGACCGTGCTATTGCGAATTCGGATAAAGCTTATAAGTTGCTCGAAGATCCGAGCTTCCCTCCGTCGTTGCGCGGAATAATAATCATGCAGAGAATCACAATATTGACTCGAGCAAAACGTTCAAATCAATTACCTAAGTTGAAAGCGCAGTACGATGAACTGGCCAGGGTGCACCAGGAGGTCCCGAAGCGCTTGCGATCCCCTATTGCTGGAACCTCGCGCTAATGGCTCCACCAGCCGCGAGTAAGTTTCGATCATCGCGCTGACGAGAACATTACGGATACAGGAAGCATTGATCAGCTCAGTAGTGATCAATCAACAAACAATGAATCGAAGCTCTTGAGCGCTTGATTGCAACCAGCAGTGTGAGGGATTTGAGCGAGAGCCAATCTAAGCGCTGGCGCTATCGCGAACCCAGTTGTTATCTTCGACCTGGATAAGAAGATCTCGATAAGCATCTTTCGAACCGCCGCAGGCACGTTCGCGTTCTGCTGGTGGCACCACTTGAATAAATTTATCGCGGTACTGATCCCAGTGGTCGAGAATTCTGCGTGCTTTCGGACTGGACGTCAAACGGAAGTGATCTTCTATTAGTGCCATCAACTTACATTCGTTCTGTTGGGACAATCGGTAGAGTTCTTTGTCGCAATCGCGATTGACCCTCTCGACAAAAGTGTTGTCTTCATCGAGAATGTACGCGATGCCGCCGGACATGCCGGCACCAAAGTTGCGACCGGTCGTTCCAAGCACCACGACGGTGCCGCCCGTCATGTATTCGCAGCCGTGATCGCCGACGCCTTCCACAACAGCCTGTGCTCCGGAATTTCGCACGGCAAATCGTTCGCCTGCTGAGCCGGCGACCAGAAGCTTTCCACCGACGGCACCATAGAGGCAAGTGTTGCCGACCAGCACTGGGGGCTCTGCTGCGTTGATGTCAATCAAGTTGTTGTCAGGTCTGACCACGACTTCGCCGCCGAACATGCTTTTCGCCACATAGTCATTTGCTTCACCTTTGAGATACATGAGGACATTCTTGGCGTTGAAAGCGGCAAAACTTTGACCCGCAGTTCCTTCGAAATTCAAAACGATTTGTCCGGTAAAACCACTGTCACCGTGTTTGGTGGCAATCAGTCCACTCAAGCTGGCACCAACGGTTCTATCCATGTTTCGCAAGTGATAGCTTTTGATCACACTGCTTTGATTTTCGACCGCATTGCGAATCGACGGATCGTTGATAATCAATTCATTGATACCGCAGCTGGTTGCTCCGGCAATGTTGCCTGAGAGTCGTTCATATACGGTGCTGTTGATAAGCCCACCGTATTTAGTACTGCGCACAATACCACCGTGTATAACGCTTGTGTCGATACCAAGACTGAGCAATGCAGGTTTCGCAACGATTTCGCTCAGGTCGAGTGAAGCGCATTTTGATAGTTTTACATCTTCCCTGCGTGAGAGCAGCTCTGTGCGACCACGAATTTCTGCAAGCGATTTGTACCCGAGACTGGCTAGCAAATATCGAACTTCTTCCGCGATAAATTTGAAGAACTCGACTACGGTACCGGGGTTTCCCGGAAAGCGTTCTCTCAACGATTCTTTCTGTGACGCCACGCCAGTCGGACAGTTGTTTGTGTGGCAAACTCGCGCCATAATGCAGCCTTGCGCTATCAGGGCAATAGTGCCGAAAGCGAATTCATCACCGCCGATGATGGCAGCTTTCACGACATCAGTTCCAGAACGCAATCCGCCGTCAACTCTGACGGTAATCAAATCACGCAATCTATGTTCGGTGAGAAATCGATTTGTTTCAGCAAGACCAAGTTCCCACGGCAGCCCGGCATGTTTGATCGAACCTACTGGAGCGGCGCCTGTGCCACCGTCGTGACCGGCAACGTGGACGATGTCGGCTCCGGCTTTAGCGCATCCCAATGCGATTGGACCGATGCCTTGTTCGGAAACAAGTTTGACGGAAATCTTGGCTGTTTGATTGATCTGGCGCAGGTCGAAAATCAGCTGAGCAAGATCTTCAATTGAGTAGATATCGTGGTGAGGTGGCGGAGAGATTAAGGTGATCCCCCTTTCGGTTCTGCGCAACCTGGCGATGTAATCGGATACTTTGTGCGAGGGCAGCTGACCGCCTTCGCCGGGCTTTGCGCCCTGGGCGACTTTGATTTCCAGTTGTTCGGCAGTCGCTAAATATTCCGGTGTCACTCCAAATCGCGCGGACGCCACCTGGCGAATTTTCGAAGCTGCCGAGTCACCTTTTCGCAAGCCGGTCAAACCAGGGAAATCAGAACTGGTGCCATCGCCGTCGACGTTAATCGGATGATATCGTTTTGGATCTTCACCACCCTCGCCGGAATTGGAACGTGCTCCCAGTCTGTTCATCGCAATTGCAAGGGCTTCATGAGATTCTTTCGACAGGGCACCGAGCGACATGCCACCACTGCAAAACTTGGTGACAATCTCCTCGACGGACTCGACTTCCGAGACATCGATGGAACGACGATCCGACTTGATCTCGAACAACTCTCGCAGAGACGACGGCGGCTGTTTCGCCACAAGTGAGCTGTACGATTTATATTGTTCGGCGCGCGTTTTATCGTCAGCGTCTGACTCTTTCAGTGCGACTGCGTTGTGGAGCGCTTTTACAAGTTCATTGTTATTACGATGGTATTCGCCTGTGCGTTTGTGTTTCAAAATTCCCTCGTCGATTAAACGAGGTTCGGTTGAATAAGCTTTGTTATGGAAAGCTCGCACTTCTCGTTCCAAATCCGCGAAGGTCAGTCCGCCAATCGGACTGTTGGTGCCTGCGAAGCAGCGTTCAACTATGTCGTCACCAAGCCCGAGGCATTCGAAAATCTGTGCGCCTACATAGCTGGTTAATTTCGACACGCCCATCTTCGAGATAATCTTCAATAGACCTGATTCGAGAACGGCCTTGTAGTTCGTTTGACATTGATAAACGGTCAAGCCGCGAAACTTCTCGTTTGCAATAGCGGACGCGCCTGAATCGCTTTTGGTATCACTGCTGGAATTACCGTGACCGTGCACCAATTTTTGAACTTTGTCGCCCCAGTACCAGTGCCTGATTACCTCGAAGGCGAGATATGGCACCACAGATTGCGCACCATATGCGATTAATGCGGCAAGATGGTGGCTGGTCCAGCACTGAGAGGTTTCAACAACCAGAGAACTCTTGAGGCGCAAACCAGCCTTGATCAAATGGTGGTGCACAGCTCCGACGGCGGCAAGCATTGGAATCGCTGTCCTGCCCGCATTGGTGTCGCGGTCGCTCAGGAAAATGATCAAACTGCCATTGCGTACGTGCTCTGCGACCTCATCGCAAACGCGGGCAATCGCGTTTTCCAGAGTTTCGTCGTCGTTAAACAGCGTCGCCACTCTCGCCCACTTGTATTCGTGAGAGAGGCTCTCTAAAAAATGCAATTCGTCGTCATTCAAAATCGGACTTGGCAAAAGGATGGTTTGAGCCAGAATCGGATCGGGATTTAAACTTAACGACCGCTTGCCCAGATATGACGTCAGTGACATTACCAGCCGTTCTCTGATCGGATCGATTGGTGGATTTGTTACCTGGGCGAAACGTTGACGGAAATAATCAGAGAGTTTTTTCGGACGTTCTGACAGCACCGCCAGAGGTGTATCATCGCCCATGGAAAAGACCGGCTCGCTGTCGTTGATTGCCATGAATGTGACGACCGCATCCACGTCTTCGAGTGTGTAGCCGGCTGCGACCTGACGCGCCACCATCTCTTCTTCGTTATATGTCCATTCTTTGCTGAAACCGCAGTCTTTCAGTACGCGACGTTCTTTTAGCAGCCACTGTCCATAAGGATGTTTTTGGGCAACGCTTTTCTTGAGCTCGATATCGTGACGAATCGAACCCGATGCCAGATCGACTGCGATCATTTGACCGGGACCAAGTCGCCCTTTCTTTGCTACTGCCGCGTCGGTACTAATGGCGATACCGGCCTCTGACGCTAAGATCACGCTGCCATCTTTATAAATGGTATAGCGAGCCGGGCGCAGACCGTTTCGATCGAGTATTGCACCAAGAGTAGTGGCATCGCAAAAAGCCACCATCGCAGGACCATCCCACGGTTCTTGATGTGGTGCGTAGAATTCGTAGAAGTGCTCGATCTCAGGATCTTCAGTCAAATGTGAGTGGTGCTCGTGAGCTTCCGGAACCAGCTTCATGAATGCCGATTCAATGCTGTCGCCGTCTTTCAACAGTGTTTCCACACAGAAATCTAATACGCTGGAGTCCGATCCGGCATAATCGACCTGGCTGCCTGGACACAATTCATTAGTGGTGTCATCCCATGTTGCTTTCACCTCCAGAGCTGACTGACTCAGACGTGCGTGCAGCCAGTTCAGATTGCCTTTAAGAGTATTGATTTCACCGTTGTGGGCGAGCAAACGAAAAGGCTGAGCCAGCGGCCAGCGCGATACTGTATTGGTGCTGAATCTTCTATGGAAAACAGCCCAATTCGACTTGAAATTCGCATCTTGTAAGTCTGCGTAAAAGCGCGTCAGACCTTCACTTGTCGTCATCGCTTTGTAGACGATTGTTTTTCTACAAAGTGAGGCGATATAAAAATCGGGTTCGCCGATTTGAAAGCGCATAAACTGACTGATAGCAATTCGGAGATTGGCGTAAGCAATATCGAGTTCTTTCTCAGGCAGATTGCCGTCATGGGAGACGACTAGATGCTCGATCACCGGGCACGCCTGCAGCGCTACCGGTCCGAGTGTGTTTCTGGCGACAGGCACTATGCGCCAGATCCGGGCGGTGAAGCCCTGCGACTTGACGAACCTCTCGATCAGGTCGCGATGAAGTGCTATCAGTTGGGTGCTTCTCTTTCTTGCCAGTTGATCGGGGACGAACAGAACCGCAACAGCGTCTCTGCTATCAATCGAAATGCCTTCTTTTCGAAAAATTTCCTTTGGTATGGCAGCTAAAATGCCGGCGCCATCGCCAGTAATACCATCCCAGCCGGTGGCACCGCGGTGCTCCATTTGGGCAAGGGCAGTTAACGCATCATCAATGGTGCTGCGGGTGCGTTCCGGTCTATATATAAACCCCACACCGCAAGCGTCATGTTCTGCTTCGAAAGCTTTGTTCTTCAAATCCGACACTGATTTCTCCAATCTCCCGGGATCCCCGCCATGCAATGAAAAAATCACACCACCCTGGTGGTACTGGTGAATTCGTTTCAATGCAGCCGCCGACCTGGTATCTGAGCGCGGGCTTTGACGCCAAGTCGATATTCGATTATTAGCGCGATTGGAGAATACGGCAATAGTTTGTAAACGGACGAAGCCCGATACACAGCGATAGTACGAGTGCTTAAGTAGCTAAGCCGATCTGATGGTTTGGCTGCTCAATGATTGAAACCCTTACTTCATGCGCTTCTCGGTCGCATGAATAGGTGGTGATTGTCTAATTTGTCTATGCAATGAACCGAAAACCATGATATTGAATTGTTAACAAATAATTGCGATTGTGAATTAGCTCGGGTTCATTTTTGTGTGGGGATATGTTTGATGGATATCCCTGGAGCTCGTCGTGGCGCCTGCGCAGAGCGGAGCCCAATCAGTTTAGTTCGAGTCGTCGCCGAGTGTTTGACTACGACGGTAGAGGCGCATGAACAGCGAAAACTAGTTGCAGCGACCTGCTCGGGCGAATTCCTAAAAATATGTGGACGGTTTTTGGATTTTATATACAAGGATGGGACAATCGGTGACTGATCGTGCCATGGGTGACGATAGGATTGCGATGAAGCGCTAGCGGGTGGTCTCGTTGAACGAAACGATAAGAGAAGAGCTGCTCGCAAGGCTGCCTGACGATGGCAGAGACTTGATCATTTTTACGGTTTCTGACTCCAGTGGCGAAACTGCTGAGTCCGTTGCCAGAGCCGCATTAGTCCAATTCCAACCAGGTCGCGCTTCGATTTTTCGTTTGCCGCAGGTGAAAAACGTCGAGCAAATTCAGGCGCTTGTGCGAGAAATTGCATCCGACAAAGCTTTGATTGTTTATACACTTGTGTTGCCGGAGTATCGCGAAGCGATCGAAGCGGAAGCCGCTCGGCATGAAGTTCCGACTGTTGACCTTTTGGGTCCGCTCATCAATCGCATCGCCAAGTTGACCAGTCAGTCGCCACTTTCTCAGCCCGGTCGTTTGCACTTACTGGACGAGAGCTACTTCCAACGAATCGAGGCAGTTGAATTTGCGATTCGTTTTGACGACGGTAAAAATCCTGATGGATTGTTGCAAGCCGACGTAATTTTAATAGGCGTGTCGCGAACCAGTAAGACGCCGAATTGCATGTATCTCGCGCACCACTACGGATTGAAAGCAGCGAACGTTCCAATCGTATACGGTGTTGATTTGCCGCTCAGTTTGTTTCAAGTCTCTGCTAAAAAAATCATTGGTCTGCATCTCGATCAGTATTTATTGCAAGAGATTCGTGCGACGCGCGCACAAGTGCTCGGCATGCCGGGAGACAATGACTATGCTGATGAAGAGCGCATTCAGCAAGAGCTCAAGTACGCCAAAAAAATCTTCAGAGAACTGGGCTGCCACGTCATGGATGTGTCGGCAAAGGCAGTTGAAGAAACATCATCCGAAATTTATTTGCACATGAGAAAGTAACAGCGCCTGAGAAAAGCTGATTAAACGATTAGCGCCAACCGATTACAACACACACCTGATGGAGATTTAGCAATGCTGAGCACCACGGAACCAAGCAAAAGTCAAAGCAAAATTGGAACCAATCGTGTGTTTCTTTTCGACGAAGCTTACAAAGCGTTCGATGGAGATCGCGATGAGATGCGCGAGTTGCTTGGCGGCAAAGGTGCCGGTCTTGCCGAGATGACATCGAGTGGTGTCAATGTGCCACCAGGGCTGACACTGCTGACGACTTGCTGCCGCGATTACAGCAAGACCGGAATCATGCCTGATGGTTTGTTTGATGAAGTCGCGAAACATCTGGAAAACGTGGAAAAATCGCTCGGTAAAAAATTGGGTGATCTGGAAACACCACTGTTGCTTTCCGTTCGTTCTGGCGCGAAATTCTCGATGCCGGGAATGATGGACACCATTTTGAATCTTGGTTTGAATGACAAAACGGTTGAAGCTCTCGCCAGGCAAACCGGCAATCCGCGCTTCGCCTGGGACAGCTATAGACGTTTCATCCAGATGTATAGCAACGTTGTCCTCGATGTCCTTAAAGATAAGTTCGAGGAAATTCTCGATGCCGCCAAGAAAAAAGTTGGTATCAAAGTTGATTCCGATCTTACAGTCGATCATCTGAAAGAATTGATTGGCGAATATAAAAAATTAGTCGAATCCGAAACCAAAAAGCCTTTTCCACAAGATGTGCAAGAACAATTGAAGGGCGCTGTGGAAGCCGTATTTAAATCTTGGAATAACACTCGCGCCATCTATTATCGTCGTCTTCACAAGATCGATAACAACCTTGGCACCGCAGTCAATATTCAATCAATGGTTTTCGGAAACTTCGATGATAAGTCGGGAACGGGAGTTTGTTTCACGCGAAACCCCAGCACCGGCGAGAAGCTTCTTTACGGAGAATATCTTGTAAACGCACAAGGTGAGGACGTCGTCGCCGGTGTTAGAACACCGAAGAAAATCTCGGACATGAAAACCGAGATGCCTGAAGTTTACGAAGAGCTTCTCACCACAGTGAATCGTCTGGAAAAACATTATCGCGATATGCAGGACATCGAATTCACAATCGAGCAAGGAAAATTGTACCTGCTGCAAACCCGTACCGGCAAACGCACAGCCGCAGCAGCAGTCAAAATCGCGGTCGATTTGAGCAAAGAAGGAATTCTCACCAAGCACGAAGCGCTTGGACGAATTGAGCCTCTGCAGTTGAATCAACTTCTGCTTCCGAGTTTCAAAAGCGAAGACAAAGACAAAGCGAAGAAAGAGAGTCGTCTGATTGCAACCGGTCTTAACGCCTCGCCTGGAGCCGCAATCGGTAGAATCGTATTCGATCCTTCAGAGGCGGAAAGTCTGACCGGTAAAGGACAAAAGGTAATTCTGGTTAGAATCGAAACTTGTCCGGATGATATCCACGGCATTGTTCCGTCGCAAGGTGTTATCACCAGTCGTGGTGGCATGACCAGCCACGCTGCGGTAGTTGCACGAGGCATGGGCAAGCCATGTGTCGCAGGTTGCGAAGCACTCAAAATCGATTTGACAAAAGAAATCATCGTAGTTGGTGGCAAGACGTTCAAAAAATTCGATATCCTTTCTATCGATGGATCTACCGGCGAAATTTTTTCGGGTGAAATTCAGACACAAGACCCTGATTTTTCCGAAGAATTCAAGGTTCTTTTGCAATGGGCAGATCAAACCAGAAAGTTAAAAATCAGAACCAACGCCGACACTCCGCAGGACGCAATACTGGCTCGTGAGTTTGGCGCTGAAGGTATCGGATTGTGCCGCACTGAGCACATGTTCATGAGTCAAGAACGACTGCCGATCGTCCAGCAGATGATTATGGCCAACTCCCTTGATGATCGTAAAGAAGCTCTCGAGAAGCTGCTACCCATGCAGAGAGAGGACTTCATCGGCATCTTCACCGCCATGGATGGTTTGCCGGTCACTGTTCGGCTGTTAGATCCGCCACTGCATGAGTTTCTCCCCAGACCGGAAGGCTTGATTGAAGAGATTGCCACCATGCGTGCAAAAGGCGAAACTGGAATTGAACTGCGTCGCAAAGAAGCCGTTTTGAAAACGGTAAATGATCTCCACGAATCCAATCCGATGATGGGATTGCGCGGTTGTCGTCTCGGTTTGATGTATCCCGAAATCAATGAGATGCAAGTTCAAGCGATCTTCGAAGCGGCAATTTATGTGCAGAAAAAAGGACTAACCGTTTTGCCCGAAATTATGATTCCGCTTGTCGGTCACGCCAACGAATTGAAAGTGGTGCGAGAACAGCTCGAAGGCATTGCCAAGTCGGTGATGAAAAAAGCTGGTGTCAACGTCGAGTACAAATTCGGCACCATGATCGAGATCCCGCGCGCTTGCGTAACCGCCGATGAAATCGCCGAGTACGCAGAGTTCTTTAGTTTCGGAACTAATGATTTGACTCAAATGACGTTCGGCTACAGTCGTGATGATGCAGAAGGCAAATTTCTGCACAAGTATTTGGAAGGCATCACCCTTGGTGGCGAGAAACATCAGATCCTGAAATCGAATCCATTTGAAGTTCTGGATTTCAAAGGTGTCGGCAAGTTGATGAAGATGGCCGTTGAATTAGGTTTGCAAGCCAGACCTGACTTGAAGCTAGGCATTTGCGGAGAGCACGGTGGCGAGCCGAGTTCCATAGGCTTTGCTCACCAGCTTGGACTGAATTATGTGAGCTGCTCACCTTTCAGAGTGCCTGTCGCTCGATTGGCTGCAGCGCAAGCGAATATCAACATGGAAGAACGCGATAAATAACCTGGCGGATTTAAGCGCGACTATCCCTGAATAGGTGGATTTTCTGTAAGCTATATCTAACGGTCCGGCGCGGAGTTGCAATATGCCCGAAACTATCAGGGGAAACATTCTAGTCCTTGACGACGATGCCACCTTTCGTTCGCTTGTTAAGAACATTTTGGAGACTCGTGGGTTTCGCGTCATTGAAGCTAGCTCGCCTGCTGAAGCGTCGTCGCTCTTTTCGGATCGAGGTACGGTTTTAGCGATCGTCGACTATCGCTTGCCGCAGATTGATGGAATGACATGGATTACTAGTTTGCGTGAGTCCGGAAAAAATACGCCGGTTATTTTTTGTTCGGCGATTCCATGCGATATGAAAACGTTTAACTGGCTGCGAAATGTTTTGAAAGTTTCTCTGATTTTGCAAAAACCGATCATTCCATCGTCTTTTGTAGAGCAGGTTGAATCGCTGCTGCCGGGATACGAAAAAGTTTTTCCGCAGGAGAGTTTGGGTTCGGGCACAAATTACGATGCATATTCTGAAAATTCGGCTAGTGAAGAAATGGTCGCCGAGATGTCGAAAATCAAACGTCGTCTGGAAATGGAACGGGCGGTCCAAAAAGCCAAGCTGGAATATATCGGAGAACTCGATGGCCAGTGGCGAACGCTGACAGAGCTAATTGATATTCACAACAACGATAAATCCAGACTTGATGTGTTGGTAGAAGCCAGGCACATCAGTCATAGAATTCGAGGAACCGCTGGTTCTGTCGGGCTGCCGAATGTCAGTGAAATCGCAGCTAAGTTGGAAGATTTTTTGGCAGGTTTGGACGGGCAGGAGGACACGCAGCAAGAAGTAATTTGGTCTGAAGTGATTCGTTTTCTCGCGGTTGGCCATCAAGCTGTTTCGGTGGCGAAGTCAGAAGCTGGTGCTGCCTTCGAGACAAGTGACAAACCGAGTGTAATGGTCGTCTCGGGACACGATGATGTGGTGGCGGCTGCGGGCGGAAAATCTGTTAAGCAGATTGCCAGCATCGAATTTGCCAACAATCCAGCTGGTGTAGCCGGTATTTTTGCTCAGCAACGCGTCGATGCGGTGTTTATCGAAATGACATCGGATCGACGCACCAGCATGCAGCGCGTTACCGAGGTTCGAAAGCTACCAGGAGCGAGTGCCTTGCCACTGGGATTTTTCAGCACATTTGAAGCGCCACTATCGGCGGTGGAACAATTGTATCTCGGTGCATCTGTCAACCTGGTGCATCCGATTGAAGAAGAACCTCTCCAGGAGGCAATCTCGCAGCTCCTCTCCGTGGCAAATCCGGACCAACCTCGCGTGCTCGCGATCGATGACGATGAGGTATTGTGTCGCTTCGTCGCAAGCGTTCTGCACAGCGAGCGAATGGAAACCAGGACTTCGACAAATCCGCTCGAAGGGCTTGCGATGATCGATGACTTCAAACCGGATTTAATTCTGCTCGACGTGATGATGCCAGCTTTGACGGGTTTTGAAGTTTGTCGTCGCATCAGAGAAAACAGAGATTGGGAAAACATTCCGATTGTGTTTTTAACTTCAAAAACAAGCGCCGAAGCGAGGAGTGCTGCCTTCGCAGTTGGTGCCAATGATTTTGTCACAAAACCAGTGCTTGCCACTGAACTGATTAACAGAATCAATTCGCAGCTGCACGAGTCTGCTTTGAAACGCCAGGTGCGGACGCGTGATCCGGAGACGGGAGTTCTCAACGGAGACTCCGTAATGCAATTGGCAAATGTGTTATTGGATAGGCACGCTGAATATATGGCACCAATGGCGGTGGCTCTCATCTCAATCAATGATTACGATCAATTAGCATTGGTGCAGGGGCAATTCTCGGCGCGACAGGCTGCCAAAGCGCTCGGAGAATTACTGCAATTGCGCTTCCGCGCAGAAGACTTGCGCGGTCGCTGGAGTGACAGAGGATATGTTCTGGTGGCTGAAAGATGCGATCGAGAATTGCTCGAAAAGGCACTCCGTATTTTGCAAGAGGATTTTGAACTGATTCAATTCGGTGGCGGAGCGTTCCGATTTACATCCAGCTTCAGCTCCGGTGTCTCCGATTCATACGATGATGGACCGGCGCTCGAGGGGCTGATCAAGGCTTCGCACCTGCGAATGAAAGAAGCGATGGCGACCCAAAAAGTGTAGTCGGCGCGGTGAAAAGAGGCCGCATTCAAAATGGTCTCGTCTAAAATAAAAGCCGTCTCGTCTAATAAACTCGGTCTCGTCTAGTGAATTCGGACTAAGTCGGGGGAACAAAGTGGCAGCCGCGTCGTCGCGCCCCTGCTGGCGTCACAAGAGACGAAGGTAAACATCGACGGGCGAAAGCGCATCGCACATTTTTATCGAATCTTGACATTGGATCGTGTAAAAGCGCCGTAACCGTTGCGATCGCGCTGCCTTCCGATTTTTGATGGCACCAGAGTAAAACCGAACTAAAGAATCTTTCAATCCGCTAAACATACACGGCGACTAGGTTCTCAGGCTTTGAAATTTCTTATAAATATATAACCAACGAGCCCGCTTGGCTAGTCTGATTCAAAAAACGCTGCCATGAAATAACAGCAAAAATGTTCCGATACTACCTGTGGTGCTTGGACTAAAACGAGTCACTGAGCCGTTTTGCGCGATATCGTAATGCCGTCTGACAGTTTTGTTTCATTAGAGTCCGAAAGGCCCATTCAACCATTGATTGTTACGTTTTAAAACCAGTATGACTGGCGTATATCACTCCGTATTCATATAATGCGCAGATGTCCAGATTTCTTTTGTTCCATGGTGGAGGACCCCATGACCTTTAATCGCACATCGACTTTATTTTCTCTCGCTTTCGCACTAGTAGCATCTGCTGCTGTGAGCACGCCAGCCTTCGCCCAGAAAGCAGCTACTGCCACCACCGTTAAGATCGGTTATTTCAACCTCGCCCTCGTTAAGGCAAAATCACCAGCTGGTGATTCCGATCAGTTGAAGAACCAAGCCGAAGGTCAACTTCGTCGCGACATCGAAACCGGTCAAAAGGCAATCGAAAAAGCTAAAACTGACAAAAAGACTGACGCCGAAATCAAAGACATCGTCAAACAAGTTCAAACAGAACTCGCTGCTAAGCAACAAGCTTTGTTCCAACTCGTTCAACAAGCAACTCTCCAAGATACTCAGCGTCTCGTTCAAGCTGTAAGCTCAGTCGCCAAGAAAAAAGGCCTCGACCTTATTGTTGATGCTAACTCGGTTTACGTCGGTGGCAAAGAAGTGCTCGACAAGGGCATCGACGTAACACAAGACGTTGTTGAAGCTGTTAACCCAATGGCTGCAATCGAGAAAGCTGGCGAAACCAAGTAAGAGCAATCTACTTTCGCTAATTCAAAGCAATCAAAAAGATCAGGTTTCAATGAGACCTGATCTTTTTCTTTGAGTTCTTTTTGATTTGCTGTTTGTTCAGATTGGCGATGGAACCGAATGTGATACCAATCGGACTTCCCAACCGGATGCTACCAATCAGGGTGCAACTTTTTCACTTCGTCTACTTTTAATTGATAGATTTTGGCTTCAGCTGGGCGCTTAGCTTCAGTTAATGCGTTGACGTACACCTTCATCAGGCTATAGTAGTTTGGAAAATCTTCCGGCTTTTTGTCCTTCCCGCGCCAGCGTCGAACGTAGTATTCGAAGGAGCCCGCGGGATCAGCAAGAATTTGTTTTCTGATGTACGGGTTGTCCATTGACGAAGGTTCGTTGCCGCCGCCAGAAGATGGAGTGTTATTTGTGACAGCGGGTTTTGTTGGTGACGCCACTTTGCTCGGCTTCGCTTCTTTCGCTGCCGCGGCTCTAGCTTCTTGTTCATCAAGACTGGTGTTCAGCTTAGCGAGTGCGGCGTCGACTACTTCCTGATTTTCTTTGACTGCACTATCTTCCATTTGAAGAAACGGTCCAAGAAATGGTTTTACGCCCACACCTTTTTTGCTCAATTTTTGAATCCGATCAAGCAATTCGGCGCGCTCTTTTTGTTTAAAGCCGGCCACCGCGTAAAGCCGAGCCGGGTCGCCCCTCTCCGGATCAAATCGTTCACTCGGCATCCATTGATCTTTGCCAACACTCAATGGAACCGATGCAACTAAAGCGTCAACATTTTGTGCCAGCGTCTTCAGTTGATCCGCATCGAATTCGATGACGCGATCTTCTCTTCGATTTACCGGATCGACAAACGTTATCTTCACGCGCTTGTAGCCGCGTGCGACACTCAGCGCGCGATTCGCTAACTTGATCGCCTCGAATTTGCATTCACTGTCGTCCACCCAGTTTTCTAGATTAGTCAGAATTTCTATGTTCTGACCTCGAATTCGGGTCAACAAATCTCGGCGAACCGGACGACGGTGCGATGCATCTAAATAGTTGGCGACATTCTCCGATGCATCAGCAACGCTGCGCTCTTGAACGGTCAAAGAAGATAGCAGATCTTGTTGTTTGATTTGCCCTGATTGAAACGAGAGCACATCACCCTTCGAAACGCTAACCTCTTTATATTTGTCTAGCGTGAGTTCGAAGAAATAAACTTTGACTCTGCTGATTCCCTCGGGTCCGAGATCAAAAACTGTTTTTGCTGCCAGCAACGCTTCGATTTTGCAATCGTCACTTGTCGCTTTGCTGTTTCTGTAAGTAGAAATCAGCGCCTCGGTTCCTGCGACGCGAGCTGAAACGCTTATTCCAGCGGCGAACACATTGCCTTTCTCAAGTGCCTCAACCATATCAGACGTAGTCGGCGCAGCGCAGGCATAAGATTGAGCGGTAACAGCCATAATCGCTAAAGTAAGACAGCAGCGTTTTCGTTGCGTCGAGATAATCGATCGGAGAAATTGCATGTGGGGTGAGCTTCTAAGGGTGACGGTAGTAAAACGGGATGCCAATTGGTAGACCATAAAATCAGCCACTACTCATGACGATACTCAACGCGCTGATCCCTGTCAAGATTACAGCCATTGTTTCAATTGCTGAGAATCCGGTTGGTCGATTTGACCTTATTGGCGGGGCATAATCGATTGAGTTCGTCAGCGCATAATCAAATTTAGCTTGGAGTGCATTTCTCGGGTAAATTGGAACTCAACTTCGTTCAGGAAAGGGCACTGCAGCTGGTACCGTCGGCGACACTGAATTCGGTACCATCACCATATGCAATACTGAATCTGCTACCGCGCTATTGAACTGACGTTTAGTCGAGAAAGTATTTTGTCCATTTTTGACCAACTTCTGACCTTCGATTTTCATGGAAAGCGTTGAGGTTAATTTTCAGAATCGTATGACCGGGTGAGGCGATTTGTTGCAGGGAGTTAAAGCTCGCGCTGCGGCAGGTTTCATTACCCTGCTCCCCGAGGTAAGGATCATTGTAAGCTCGAAAAAGACGACGACTCGTACAGTAACCAATGAACGAAAATATCGAAGCTCTGCTTTCGCTGTTGCCTCAGCTAGAATCATCGCTGGGCACCGAAAATCCTGAACTAGCGGAGTATCTCACTTCGATAGGTCTGTTGCTTTATCACGAAAGCCGCTTGATTGAAGCCGAGAGCTTCATGAAGCGCGCGCTCGATATCCGAAACAAGGCACTGGCTGTGGATCATCCGGATGTCGGTTCTGCGATGAATAATCTGGCTATGGTTTTCATGGCTCAGACCCGTCTGGAAGAAGCCGAACCCTTATTCCGCCAGGCGCTGTCCATTCAAGAAAAGGCTCTGGGATTCGAACATCCATCGCTCGCCACCGCGATGAATAATCTCGCCGAACTTTACCGTATCATCGGCAGTTTCGACCGGGCAGAGATGCTCTATAAGCGAGCCTTCGAGATTCGCCAGCGTTTTGTCGGTGACGACCATCTCGAGGTAGCCGAGATTCAGTACAACCTCGGTGTGCTGTATGCGGAGCACAATCGTAAGGGTGACGCCGAGCACGTGTTTCGCCAGGTTTTAAAAACGCAGGAATCCTACTATGGTCGGGAGCATCCGGAAGTTGCCACGACGCTTTGCCGCCTCGCCGATCTGTTTACCGATGACAAAGATTACGACAAGGCTGAACCTTTGCTTCGGCGCGTTCTAGGAATTCGCGAAAAGTTATTGAGTCCCGACCACCCTAAAGTAGCTGAGAGTCTCGCCGCCTTAGCAGTTCTCTACGATGTCCATGGAACACACGTGCGTGCTGAATCACTTTACCTGAGAGCGATCGAAATCTTCAAAGGCGCCCTGGGACCTGAGCATCCGCATGTCATCGGTTGCCTGGAAAATTACGCTGACTTGCTCCGAAAGACAGACCGTGAAACCGAAGCGGACAGCATAGATGCGCGCATAGAGGCAATCTTAGCGCAAGACGAGTAGTCGAGTTGATCGTTTAGATAAACGCCCTTTGCTGTTTGCATTGCTCCAAGTCTAACCTGATCTCCGACGCCGTAGCATATCGACGTTTCAAATCCTGCTGCGTACATTTAGCCACGACTACGTTTAAATCCGTGCTTACGGAAGGAACCTTTTCCATCGGTCGCGACACTGAAATTGGTTCAGGCTCTTCGCCGGTTAGCAGATAAAAGATGGTGCACCCCATCGCATAGATGTCGCTTTGAGCGCAGCTATCGCCGCGAAATTGTTCCGGCGGTATGTAACTGTGCTTGCCGACGACGGTGTGCGTTGCGTCTCCAGCTTCCATTTGTTTGGCAACGTTGAAGTCGATCAAAACTAAACTGCCATCTTTTTGAATCATCAGATTGTCGGGAGTAAAGTCACGATGCACCACTGGCGGTGTTCTTGTGTGAAGGTAATCGAGCAGATCGCACATCATAATCGCCAGTTCGATCACCCGCGCTTGCGAATAAACTCCTCCCTGTGACACCACATTTTGTAGTGATTGTCCATCAATGTAATTGAGCACCAGATAGGCGCGTCGCCCCTCGCAGAAGAGGTTTAAGCACTTCACGATGTGTTCGTGCTCGAGACTTTGAATCAGCGAACTCTCATGTTGAATTCGTTGCAGCGCGGCTTGAGTAACTTCTCGGCCTCCTGTGGTGGGCAGAACAAATTCTTTCAGCACCACTTGCCTGTACGGATCATCTTCTGCGCACTGAGCGTCTTCAACTAAATATGTGACTGCCTGCCCGCCGGAACCGATTCTTTTCAGAACCGTATAACGATTGCCGACCTGCGTTCCTGGTTGCAGTGGATCCAGGCTGAGTGCGGTTGTTGAAAGTTTGTCGAGCCAGAGCGAAGTGAAATCTTGCTGTGCCGACTTGCAGAAGTCCGCCAGCGTTGGATCGATTTTTTCGACGGGCAGGTGTCGCTCAAGCATATCAATAATCTTGCTGCCGTCACTTTCCCTGCATAGATGATTGCGATTGATTGAGAATGAGTATTCTTGCGGATTGTCAAAAAATCTTTTGATTCCGCTCAGGCATGCCATCTTTATGAGTGCAACTTTCTGTCCGAACAGATCGCTTTTGGAAATTGTTAGCGTCAAGTTTTCCGTCGTTGAATACCCGCTTTTTTTCTCTTCCATGTGAGCGTAACTAATCGCACTCCAGGGGATCGTCGAACTTGATTTGCGACCGATGAAGTATAACCAATGCAGGCGCATGCCTTCCGGTCCGAGCTCGATGTGAGTAGGTCTTTTTATAAATCGTGCAAAAAGCATGACTCCCACAAATCCGTAAATCACATAGACATTGTTTCCTAACATTTTGAAAATCGCTAACGCATATGGGTGATTCGAGAACGCCGAAATTGATATGAATGCGAGATATGCGACGAGCGGCAACAATGCGATTAGTTGATTTCGTACTCGCTGTTTTTTTGGCATGGCACCATAGGAATCCAGAGCGGAATGGGCCAGTCGACGAGTTCCATAGGGAACAAAAATGGTTCCGTCAACACTCTCGGGCAGCCGGGCTTCGTCCATCAAATTCAGTTTTGGTAACTTTATATCTGGTCGTTTCATCGACGTGCCTCTTCTGAGTTCTCCAAAAGAGCCTGAACGACCGCATCGATATTTTCGAATCTCTGGTCTGGTTCTAAATCGGTGCACTTCTCGACGATAAAACAAACTTTCTCTGATATTTTTAAATCGGAACTAATTGTCGACGTGGAAAGAGCAATTGGATCTTTTCCGGTCAGCATGAAAAACAGAGTCGCACCGAATGCGTAGATATCGCTTGCCGGCTGCGCTTTTCCACGGAACTGTTCTGGCGGAATGTACGACTTTTTACCGACCATTGTTCCTGTTGCTTGCCCGACGAATTGATTGGCTGCGCCGAAATCAATGAGAACAACTTCGCCGTCATTGCGCACTAGAATATTGTCCGGGGTTAAATCGCGGTGCACTACCGGTGGTGTCTGTTCGTGCAGGTATTTGATTATGTCTGCAACACGCGTCGCCAGGTCGACAGCTCGACTTTCGGAAAGACGACCTTCTGAGACAACTTGGCGAAGAGTGCGGCCCGGTATGTGTTGGAGCAGAAGATAGTCTCTGCCACGCTCGACGAAAAAATCATGCACTTTAACGATGTTGGGATGATTGAGTGTGGAAAGAAGTTTTGCTTCTCGGTGAAAAAGCTCGCGGGCTTTGGCTTTTGATTCTTCGCTCATATCCAGCGGAAGAACAGATTCTTTCAATACAAGTTTTGTTTTTCGATCTTCGGATTCAACTAAATAAACGGCAGATAGTCCGCCGCTTGCCAGTTCTGCTGCCACTCTTAGATTTCCTGAGCGCAGTAGATGACCGCAAGGAAGCGGTTCGAAGTTTGTGCTGGCGTGGCGCATTGAAATGTCGTCGATCCAAAGATCGGTATAACTTGTATTGCTAACATCAGACAGCAATTGTTCTTTAAACCTCACGGCGGCGCCACTGAATCTAGTCAGCGGTACATGCTTACTCAGCGCTCGAAACAGTTCGGTTTTTTGTTGGTCGTTGAGTAAATTCAGTCCGACGCTGGCATCGCCACCTGATTCGAAATCGATATAGAGCTTCGTCCCGAATTGGGCGTCAAACAGGTATTGAGAAGTCAGGAAGGGCTTCTTCTGCGGAACCGCCAAACTAACAATCTCTACCGATTGAACATCGTTCCAGGATCTTACAACTCTATTGAGCAGTTCCAATTTCCAATGATTTGAAAATTGAATTCCGCCTTCTGCAAGTTTTAGTGTCATTAAACCTGAGACTCTCGTCTCCACCCAGTGGAATAGTGCGATGATAAATCCGAATACTAAAGTAATTGCGCCTACTGCCGCGGGAAGCACCTCGGGATGAGGGACCTTTGCGTTCAACGCCCACCAAATAACGTTAATGATCGACCCCACCGCCAGGATGGCAAACGCTGCCTCAAGCATATGATTCGGCTTTCGCAGTCTGAATTGGATCACAGTCGCGTCTATATCGTCACCAATCATAGTGGCAGAGTTGACTTCTCTCGTTTTATCTTTGGCGACTAGAATTTGAACCGCGTCGGCGTCCCTATCGGGTGTTTCGACCAGGTCTACCACATCTTGTTTTTCGACTATTTCTTCGTTCATTGCAAAGTATATTCACCTGAACAGTGACTGTCGAAACGTATTGAATGATTGTCTAGAACTGATCGTGTTGCGGTTTCATATATGCGAAGCCGAGTGATTAGCAAAAAATACGCTACCAAAGCCGAGCAAAGCGGTCGTGAACTTTGAGGGGCTGATTAGAATAAATCCAGCGCGCACAAGTGGTGGTACAAGCTGTTCTCAGTCATCGGACCAATATTGGTGTAGTGCGATTTCAGTTGTGACCAGGCTGCCTGTAACTGTGCGGAGGCTTGCTTGCCTTCCGGGATTTTCATGATGGTTTTAAAATCGCTTCCGGCTTCGGCGGCGGTCGTCGCTTTTTTGAAAAACGTCATCTGCAAGATAATACCGTTCATCACTTCATTGCGAAACGTCTCCAAGCCGCGTGGAGTTGGTTCCTTCTGAATTGTTTTCAACGCGGAGATTGTAGTGGCGTAATAGGTGGCATAAGCGGGGCGTGCATTGCCTTTCGTCAGCTTGGACAGCATCACGGTTTTCGCTTGCAGTGCCCGAAGAATCATGGCAAAAGTGTGGTTGATGTAAACGCGATCGCGGGCTGGAATTCCGTCCATTGAACGCGGCAAAGGATGCAGATTGCACGGATAGCTCAATCCGTTGGGCGCTGCCACCGACGCCGGATACCAATTGGCGTTGGCTGCCTGAGCCGGTTTCGCTTTCGGCTTCGCTTCAGAAACCTCGGGCAAAATCATATTTGCGCCTACGAGCAGAACGCCCAAAATCGCGAATCTCTCAAGGGCAACGATATACCGTGAACAATTGCCTGAGTCGGACGAAACAACAGGGTACTTTCGGCGCATGGGGTTTTTAATTCGCTCCAGGGATTAACGAGCCAGCCATGAGGACAACTGGTCTAACCATTCTAGCAAGTCGCGCTGGCTGAAAACAAAAAGTTAGTTTGGCGAAATTAAATCACTGCTTGCCAAAACTACCTGGCGAGCGCGGTCATGTAGTCGATGCGAGGCGCATGTCCAGCTGATATGCGTAGTGGAAGCATGGCAAAGTGCGCTGCGAAATAAGTTCAGGGCATGGCGAAAACAGTTTTCACGGACTTCGGACAAATTGCCCAGATACCTTGACTTCACGTCGCGGCGGCAACCATGTCAATCAGTTCTTGTCTAATCTGCTCGGCCGATTGATATCTGTAGTTGGTATCAAGCGCGGTGGCTCGTGCGATGATGATATCGAGACCATTACTCAATGCCGGAACGGTTTCTTTGGGATGCGAAGACGTAATCGGTTCTGGATCTTCTCCCGTCAGCAGGAAAAACACCGATGCTCCCATTGCGTAAATATCGCTCTGCGAGCAAGGCTTGCCGCGAAATTGTTCTGGCGGAATGTATGCGTGTTTGCCTACAACTGTTCCCGTTGAAGTCGCCTCTTTCTGCTGCGCGACGTTGAAGTCTACGAGTTTCAAAACACCATCAATACCCAGGATCAAATTATCCGGAGTGAAATCTCGGTGCACTACAGGCGGTGACAAGCTGTGCAAATATTCGAGCATATCGCACATTTGTTCCATTAACGATACGACCTCGGCCTCACTCATGGCGCCATTGCGATTAACGAGCGTGCGCAGAGAATCTCCGTCAATCAATTCCAGGACTAAGTAACCGCGATGATCTTCGATGAAGAAGTCTTTTAGTTTGACGATACGATCGTGATCGAGTTTCTTGAGCATCTGCACTTCGTTTTGCATGCGCTCAAGAGCTTGGCGTCGAACATTTATATCGACAAAAACAGGGAGGATAAATTCTTTCAGAACGACCGAGGAGCCATCGGTTGTCTTAGTCAGATAAGCGGTGCCCTGACCGCCCACGCCCAGTTGTTCCACGATGGTGTATGCACCGGTTGCAAGAACGGCGCCATCATTGAGAGGTGTTAAACGCTCTCGTTTCGGTGGAGCAGATAACGCTTGTAACCAGAGTTCCGTATAACTATGATCGGGAGGCGGCGTTAAAACGTCATAAATCTCGGCGTCCTTTGGAATATCGGGAGCCCAGCGTTCAAGGCATTTCAGGAAGTTCTCGCGCTCGTTAGTTGTAGCGATACCACCAAGTTTGATTTCCATCGCTCGCGGATTTTTAGCGGTTGCAAAAGTAAGTAAACAGTCTTGTGGCGAGGTCCGATTCTCAGGGTACGTCAGCCCGATGTGGGTGACTGCATGCCATGGAATCATCCGACCGAAGTTCATCAGCGAGCGTCGCCATTCCCAGGCAATACCACGATCATTGAGAAGAAGATGTGTCGGTTTTCTTTGCACCAGGCTGAGGCTGCCCAGAATGCTGATACCGGCTGCGATGGCAAACCACTCGACCACTTTGGCACTGGTAAAGGCTGACGCTGCCGGAGCCGCACCGAATGCTTTCGCGGTAGCAGCTACTCCGGCAAAGCCGCCGCTGGCGACAGCACCGGTAGTCTCAATTGCCGATATTTCAGGAACCGCAGAAACTCCGGACGTGAAATTATTCAGCAAATCCAACACTTGTCCGGGACCGCCAAGCACAAAAAATAGAATGACAAAAACTAGTGCGACCCAGGCTTTCCATGTGTTCCACTCACTAAAGCGATACTCAATCCACTTCTCGGTGTTGTGAAAAGGCCGATAGGCAATCAAAAATTCCTCTTCTAGAGGCAACGCGATTTCACTTGAATTGACGCGGTATTGAACGAGCTCGCTGCCCATAGTTCCTCTATCCCATTATCGCCTTAGCTGCAGTTTCTTCCGTTTGCGCTGTCGCTGCCGCTTCAACTTCAGCTTGATGTTGCTCGCGCAACTTCGCCAACACATTTTTGATTTCGCGGGCGGTCGGCATTCTGTCTTTCTCTTCCATCTCGGTGCATTGCGACACTAGATCGTCGATCGCTGAAGAAAGATGTTCAACTTGTTTCTTCGGACGCGAAGCACTCAACGCTTCAGGATCCGCACCGGTCAGAAGGAAATGCAATGTCCCACCAAATGCATAAATATCGCTTTTTGTTGAAGCATGTCCGCGCAGTTGTTCCGGTGAGATGTAAGCTTGTTTGCCCACGAGCGTTCCGGTTGCCGTGCCGACGAATTCATTGGCTGCGCCGAAATCAATCAGCACCACATTGTTATCATTGTCCAAAACCAGGTTGTCCGGAGTCAGATCGCGGTGCACCATGGGCGGTGACTGCTCGTGCAAGTAGTGCATGATATCAGCGATCTGAGCGCCCCAGCCAACAACTTTCGCTTCATCTTGAGCACCGTTTTGTTTGACCAACTGTCGCAAATCCTGACCGCGAATATAATCGAGCACCAAATAATTTCGTCCGTCTTCCTGGAAATGATCGTAAACCTTAGCGATCTGCGGATGATCCAATTTGATCAGAAAACGCGCCTCGCGTTCGAACATCTCCAGTGCCTTGGCGCGTGACTGTTCATCAGCGTTAGCGGGGATCACTGCTTCCTTGACGACGACAATTCCTTTCTTATCTTCTTGGGCCAGATAGATCGCAGACAAACCACCGAAAGCTAATTGTCTAACAATTTTTAGCGCGCCACCTTTGAGAACATGATCGGGTTCCAGCGGCACGAAACACGTGCTGGAAAAACGCCGGCTCAATTCTTCTTCCCACATCTGAGTGTAGCTCAGCGATTCCACACCACGATTATCGTTTTGATACTGATCCTGGAATTGAATTAGTTCTGGTGCGCGCTGACAATTCGAACCCCAAATTTCAATCGCTAAAAGGAATTGCTCCAGATCGCTCTGCGTCATTTTGTCGATTTTGATTGAGGTGGCGCCGCCAGATTTAAAAAATAAATTGATGTTGCCCTTAGGCGTTTTTCCGGAATCGTCAGCCAATTGAATGGTCGCCGCCTGCAAATCCTGCCAGTGCCGGGCGCGCCGATAGCCCAATCGATTCATCATGCGCAAAGGAAATGCCAGACCTTCTTTGCTGACCAGAAGAACATCGTCTTCGAAAACCGCGGCTAGAACCACAGCCACAGCGGGGATCAGAATCAGAACGCTGAATACGATAATGGCAACCAGAGGCGTCATGCGACTGGCGTCGCTCAGTACCATGCTGGTGGAAAGCCCAAGACAAAACGGAATTGCAATCGCCCAAAGCGGCATCAGGAGCGCCATGACGCTCATGCCGACTTTACAGGTGGCACTCTTCAAAGGGATGGTAAGTTCTAATTCTGCCACAATAACCGCACTTGAGGGAGTGATGACCATCTCGCCGAACGCAAAATTCGAGAGTCTATTCGCATTATAAATAACGAATCAGAAGTCAGCTACAGGGCAGACCGAAAAACCAATGTGGGGTTTGCACTGTATCGTAAGGTCGAAAGAACTAATTCAATGCGACAGGACTATTTCAATACGAAACTATTTCAAGCCGGGACTCGGGTTGGGACCTGGCGTGGAAGGACCGCTGCCGGGACCTGAGGGTGAGCCGGAACCAGGCCCTGAAGAAGCAGATGTCGCACCGGGACCTGACGGTGAGGTTGAACCGGAGCCTGTGGTCGACGCAGAACCTGGAGTCGATGCAGAACCTGAAGATGATGCAGAACCTGAAGCTGATGAAGTGGCACCGGAAGTTGACGCCGAACCTGAAGTAGAACCAGCACCAGCTCCTGCGGCACCTGAGCCACCAGGCGCCGGCGGTGACGGAACTCCACTGGCAGCGCCGCTCACAGCACCAGAAGTCGTTCCAATACTAGCTGAGCCTGAACCCAAACTCTGCCCGAGAAGCGGCTCTTCCTCATCCAGATCGTCCGGATTCTCGAGCGTAAACGAAACCGCAATTCTTCGCAGCTCATCGATATATAGAGTCCCTTCAATCACATGCGCGCGCGAAAAAGGCGCCGGCATATCCTCAGTTCTCTGCCAGTAAAGATCCATCTGAAAAATGTATCGCCCCAGAACCTTGGTCAGGTAGGGCATAAACCCCTGAATTCCCTCGCTGAGGTTCCACGTGAGTTTGCCGTCAGAAATGTCACCGTTTCCATAAATCATCAAACGCGAGCCCAAGGGCGCCTTTTCCTGATCGGACAAATGTGCATAAGCACCGATATGACCGCAGCGATCCTCTCGCCCACCGGGCAACTCCCGATCGCTACCGACCCCGTAGAGCGTCATAAAAGTGAGATGCCGTTTGCCTGATTTAATCAAAACTGCGTCGTCGAGCAAGTCGGCGGAAAGTAACGGCGCCTTCCCCTGAATGCCGTCTTCATCTTTAAATTGTTCGCCCACCACCTGGCAGAGATGAACCACTGCAGCACCGAGTGTGGACATCGCCGCTTTTACTTTCTGTTTGACCTGGCGTTCTTTTCGAAGTTCATAGCGGTAGCCTGAGACTTTCTCGAGAAAATCGTCCATGTCGAAATCAGGTCTAGGAGATAACTCTGAGCTCATGCGCTTGTTGACGTCTCCTTCTTGGTCTTCTCGGCGGCGGTGCTGCTGTCGACGGCATCGAGCGGCACCATTCGATTAATTGCCTGAATTATTCCAGGGGCGATCCCTTGAATACGTTCTGCCAATTTGCCCGGTGCAGTCATCACTAATTCATGACTGCCCCCTTTTTTGAGGGCTGTCTCAATTTCCTTAACCGCTTGCTCTGTGGAAATAGAAAGAACTTCTCTCATCATCCATCCGCGGAAATTATTTTCCTGAGCAATCAAAGTCGGGTTTTTAATGTCGGCAACAGAATTTTTTTCGAAGAATTCCGTCCGTACCCAGCCGGGGCAGACGGTGAGGACATCGATGTTTTGTCCGGCAAACTCGGCGGCCATGCCATTCGACATCGCAGTCAGTGCGAACTTACTGGCCGAATAGCAGACGCTGCCTGCAAATGCGACTTTTCCTGCCACCGATGAAATATTGACGATTTTGCCGTAGCCCTGTTTTTTAAATTGCGGCAAAACTTTGTAGACGCTGTCCAGGCAAGCGAAAAAATTGACTTCGAAAACCTGACGCCAGTCGTCTGTTGTTAGATTTGAAACCAGTCCTGGAGTAGCTAAACCAGCATTATTGACGAGCAGATCGACGCCGCCGAATTCGCTAAGGCAGGTTTCGACCATCCGTTCGCGAACCGCCGGATCGGCAATATCGCCCACGACGGCAAAGCATTGACCGCCCTTCGCTTCCACCGCTTGTTTGGTTTTTTCCAAGGCCTCTGCGCTGCGGGCGTTAATCACCAACCGAGCTTTGTGCTCGGCGGCGAGGTGGATCGCTAGCCCCCGACCGATGCCAGTAGAGGCACCGGTGATTATGCCGGGGAATGCGGGTTTTAGCCCTGGTTTGGACATAGTGAGAACAGAACTGACCGATAGGTGATCAAAGATCACGAGATATAACGTCTTTCTTCCCAGTTAAATAGGTTTCTCTATCAGCTTCCGATAAAACGCCTCAAATTAGTATCAACAAAGTTTCCACGCCATAGAGCGCAAGGATCTTCGAGAATTTCGGGTCGTAATCCGGCGATGAAAGCATCGTTGTGAAAGTATCGAGTGGACTGACGTGCTCCAATTCCTGTCGCATGTCTTCCAATTGTTGTTCGGCGAGTTTAGTTGGGCACTCTTCGATATTTAGCCGGACGCCGTTGAAAGCGAAATCGGCAATTGCGAAGTTCGCCGTCGCCAGTGCCAGCATGGCATAAAAATCGGTGATGTCGGCGGCCGGATAAATCGCTTTGATGATACCGTATCCGGTGGCTAGTGAAACCGCGATTCCTAGAAATAATGCGATCCAGGAAACTGCGTTGACTGAACGCAAAAGTATCTTGATGATCGTCAGGCGAAAACTTTTTCGACGAATTTGTTCTGCCACCACGGCCAGTTCTTCGTAGAATGGTATCAAATGTCGTAACGCCAGTAAGGTTCGACCGAGAAAACCGGCTACCAGAGTGGATGTCCAGGCTACAATTGCAACCCAGGATGTCGGCAAAAACAACAGTGAAGTTACCAGTGTGAAAATCACTCCGACCACACCGATAACGAAAAAATACCTGCCGATTTGATGGCGAGTTTTTTCGGGAACTAACAAACCTCGACGCAATAAACTTCTTCGCAATTCGACTTGAAAAGTTTGCTTGTAACCGGAGCTGGTAAAGTCGGCGACGATGCGCAGAATTCCTCCCGGAGAAAAATATTTTTTCAATTTTCTCGGGTCGGCGACCGTGTCGGAAATCATGCCGCGCAGCGATGTGCGAATGAAGTTGTAGAGAAACAGCAGACGCCGAGCGGCGGCAACAGGAGATTTGGCACCAGCCATCACTTTATCTTTGCCGACTTGAATAGCCCAGTCCTTCACCGAGCGGCTGACGATTTTCCACATGTTTCGTTCGTAATCGGCCAGTCCTTCAGTAAAAGAAATGTCTTTGGATTTGACTGAACGCTGGATCAGATCGACCGTCGCGACTATCAATGTGTGATTAATATCGCCTCCTCTAACAAGATACGCAATTTCGGCGGGGCGAAGTTTTCTAGAATCCATTAGCGATGTTGATAGAGGAAACGCAGTGGCGGCGATGCTCTGGACGACTGCTGGCGGCGAACTGCCAGTCGCGGTGATTGCGGTATTCGCCGACGGCGAACTGCTAGTCACGCTGATCGCCGAATTCATCGACGGCATCGCTTCGTTTTCTGTCACCGAAATTGCGGGCGCTGGCGAAACCGTAGCCGGAGTGGAAATTCCCTCGGCGATACTACCAGCAGTGCCGGACATCGTAGTCGGCAGGCGCTCGAAAAAGGTATCCAACTCCGAAAGCTGCGCGCCGCTAATGGAAAGCGCTCGCGTCAAAGCATATCGGGCGGCGACCAGACCGATAAGCAATCCGAAAAGCGATAGACATAACGCAGCGATGGGAGTAATCACGTAACCGTTCCTTTCTCCCTATTTTAAACCTATAAAAAATCGCCGTCCCGATTCCAGAGAACCAGGACGACACCATTCGATCCAATAAAGTTGTTGTTTAGCCGGCTTTGGACAGGAGCGGCGTTTCGATTGCCGTGCCTCTGTACTTCGCTCCGGAGCGACGAATTGTTTCGAGCAACTTGTCCATCGATGAATAGGACGGCAAGAGCGCTTCAGGGGTTTGCTTGAATGTACCTTCCAACGGCAGGAAGTTTCCTTCTCTGATGCAAACCAGTGCTGGACACGATTGTCTCGATTTGAGCTGGCTGATCAGCGCCGGTAGGCTAGCTGATGTGGTCGGCAGGTTGTAGATCACAACGTCCGGCTTCGCTCTGCGAATTTGATCTTCGAGCTCGGTGCGGGCGACTGCGCTACCTACGATTTCGATGTCGTCGTACTGGTCGAGGAATAAGTGCAGCATGATTAACGCTGGCTCGTCCTGCTCTGCAATAAAAACTTTGGTTGTTGTGTCCATTTTCAGGGACTCCGAAAATTAAAGGACAGGGGATATCCCAAACCGCGATAACTGTTTCGCAGCTGAGAGTTACAGAAAGATGAAGAGAAACTGAAGACCACATAAGTGTATACCGACAAGTACTAAAAGAGAATATGTAGTACTCAGATCGAATATAGCGATCGTCAAGGCGTGAAATTGTGATGCTTTGTGCATCTTGAGTCTTTTGAACAGGTTGACACGAGCCATTCTTAACTAGATTTAGCTTCTTGCCAACACTGATGGGCAGTCGTTTTTTTGAGCAAAAAACTGTCGCTTCAACCGCAGCGCGGAACGCGAAGAGTTGCTCAAACAGCTGGTTCGTGTTAGTTCGATCCAGCCGTTATTTCTAAAATTTCGAGGCTCAGATCGACCGCTTTTACGGAGTGCGTTAGGGCGCCAATGGATATGTGATCCACCCCCTCGATTAGATATTGATCGATATTGGAAAGGGTGATGCCGCCTGAGACTTCGATCTTACTTTTGCCCTGAATTTTGGCGATTGATTCGCGCACCAAGTCTGGTGTCATGTTGTCAAGCAGTATCTTTTCAACACCAGTGGCAAGCGCCTCTTCGACTTCAGTGATATTGGTGACTTCCACTTCTATAGGTTGTTTGGCACCATGTTTTTTCCGCACGGCGTCTATCGCTTCAGTGATGCCACCAGCGACCCGAATGTGATTCTCTTTGATCAAAACGTTGTCGTACAACCCCATGCGATGGTTGGTGCCACCGGCGCACATGACCGCGTATTTTTCGAAGACACGCAGGCAGGGTGTGGTTTTGCGCGTGTCTAGAATTTTGATGCCAAAAGGTTTTGCCTTGTCGACAAACTGCCTGGTAAAAGTGGCGATGCCGGACATCCTTTGTATAAGGTTTAAACCGAGTCTTTCGGCCGCCAGGATTTTTCCTGAAGGACCGGACAGCTTGATGATTTCCTTTGGTTTGTGGGGCAGGCTCTCATCCGGTATGTAGGAACCTTCGGCGATCAAAATTTCGACATTGATGGCTTCGGAAAAACGTTTCATGACCAGAACGAAGATATCGAGACCGGCAACCACTCCCGGTTCTTTCAATAAAACCGCGGCAGACGCCAACGAATCTTTGCCGATAATGGCGTCAGATGTCAGATCGATCGGACCGTCTAAACCAAGGTCTTCGGCAATCGCTAAGTCAATTGCCCGGTCGATCAGAGTTCTTGCGTTTGGCTCGGCAAGCAGTTGTTCGAAGCGATTATTGGATTCATTCGTTGCTTCACGAGAGCTTGTGGTTTTGTCGGTCGATGGCATGAGCGTATTCCATTTAGATGAGCCTACAGACTGCTCTGGATTATATCGGAGAGAACAATGGTCAGATTCATCCTGACACCGATGTAAACACTTGAGGAAGGCAGCTCAACTGTACTTGATTCTGAGGCTTGCATGGACCTATCATGTATTGACAAGCGTTTCAGGAGTTTTTTGTTGTGAATGCCAGAAAAGCCCTCAGGCTCGCCGTTTTGACATTGATAGTCGCATTGTCCTGGTCGGTGGGCTACGTTCAGGCTTATAGCAGCCTGGAAGTGACTAACAGCTTGAATAAAACTCGCGACGCCCTTCTCGACCAGCGCACTCACTTGAAGGAGCGTGCCGACTTGATTTCGCAAAAAATCGCCGAGTACAGCCGGCAGCTCGACGTCGTCAACTCGTACCTGCGTGATACGGATCGAAATCTCAGCGATGTCGAGGATGCGCTCAGGCGTGTGAGATAGAGGCAGGGACTGATTTTGCGATCCCCTAATTTTCGATATTTTTCAAAAAACAGAGGAAAAATCCGTGACATTCGGACCATTGGCATCTATTATTAGAAGGCGGTAAGCGAACCGACTCGCGGTGTGCGGTGTGCGTCGGTAACCGGTAGCAATCTCGATTTGCTGTAGTTTTAGGCTTTGAGGACATTGGTAATGGCGAATTTGAAAAGTGGAAAAATTATGACGCTCGCTTTTACAGCGGCTCTGGCTCTGACGTTTGGTATGTTTAACTGCCAAATCGCATCAGCGGCTGATTCTTCTGAAGCGACAAAACAAATTTCCACGGAAGCTCCGAATCAAACTTCGGAGTCGACAGAGACGAAGGCTAGCAGCAAAGATTCAGCCGACGGCGCCCACTGTCATATCAAACAAGCGACTTACAAGAAAATCTCCTGCGACAATCCACATGCCGCATGCGCCGAGTCGGAAAAAGTTATCGAAACTCTGAAACTCATGTCGCATCTCTACTCTGAAGGCAATTTCGAAGAGTATTCTAAATATATAGATAATGATGTGACTACGTTTGACGAGAAAAACAAAAAGTACATCATGGGTAAAGCAGCAGTCGTCGAAAACATGAAGGCGCGCTGGAACGCTGCTCATGCAGGCGGAACACCAATCGTTAAGCTCTCGATCAATCATCCTTATGCTCAGGTCACAGGCGATCAAGCCGTTGTCACTTTCGAAGCGGTCAAAACAATTGGCGGAAAAGCGCCTGAGACCATGTCTTCGAGATGCACCGATATCTTCGTGAAGAAAGACGGAACCTGGAAGAAGCTGCACTATCGCAGCCACTGGAAGAAGTGCAAAACGATTGCTAACGCCAGTTAGTCGTTAGTTTGTCGGCCTGGAACGTTCTTTAGAGCGCGTGCGCAACGGCTTCACGTGGCAGTCAACGCGCGTACTCGTTTAGATCGCGAGACTTAGTGTGGCATTCGCTTGAATATAGAACGGGTGTCGCTCCAAATCCGTCGCGCGTCATTGGCGAAGATGATTTTCTACGTAACCAATTGGCTACGTCAATTTCGACGTGTGGCCAGCATATTCAGCTTCTTCAGAAGGGACTTGCTCCTCTGAACGTAATTTAGGCTATATGAATGTAGGGAACCGGATCAAAATCCTCCCGTCCAACAAGCAGATTCGTGGAGCTGTACAAATGACATTCGACCGTGAAATAACTATCGAAACGGCTAATGGACGCCTGTCCGGCAGTCTTTGCGTGCCGTTCCATTCACCAGCGATCGTGCTGTTCGCCCATGGAACAGGCAGCAGCAGGAACAGTCCTCGCAATCAATTCGTCGCGCAGCAACTGCAGAAGGTTGGTTTGAGCACGCTGATGCTTGATTTGCTGACGTCGCAGGAAGAAACCGTGGATGAGTTGAACGGTCATAAGCGTTTCGACATTGAATTGCTTTCGCTCCGAGTTTCACAGGCGATCGAGTGGCTTGGCATCGATGCCTCGACGCATGATTTACCGATTGGTTTGTTTGGTGCCAGCACCGGCAGTGCCGCTGCAATGGTTGCTGCCGCTAAAAATACAAAAGTGAAAGCAGTGGTGTCACGTGGTGGTCGCGTCGATCTGGCGACTGATTTTCTACCGATGGTCGAGGCACCGACGCTACTGATAGTTGGTCAGAACGACCAGCCCGTGCTGAATCTCAACACTCTAGCGATTGAACTTTTGAAATGTCCCAAGCAACTCAAAATTATTCCTGACGCCTCGCATCTTTTTGAAGAACCTGGTGCGCTGGATCAAGTTGCTGCGCAAGCGTCGATTTGGTTCTGCAAATATTTGGCGCCGGGTCTTCCACTTCAGGAAGAACTAGAGCCTGAGCTAGAAGCGGTGCAGTCTAATTTGCCGACCTGAGTTTTTGTCGCGACAAACTCGCTAAAAGCATTTACCGAGCATCGCGACGCATCGACCGACATTGGCATCCCGTCAGGGTTTATTCGTTGAGCGAGAAGGTTTGCACGAGCAGCCGAGTCTATGCCGCTTCGAAATGTGAGCGTTCAAGTAGTTTGCAAACTTCTTGATCGGTTGTCTGCGTGAAATCTTCGTACCATGCGCCGACTGATTGGAAGTCGGCTGGCGTGGTTAAACAAACGATTTCGTCAACGGATTTTTTCAGCGTAGCGCAAGATTCTTTTGATGAAACCGGAACGGCGATCACGATTTTGCGCGGTTGTTGTTTCTTCAACGCGTTGACCGCGGCCTGCATGGAAGCGCCGGTGGCTAAGCCGTCATCGACCAGAATTATCGTTTTGTTCTCACGCTCCAGGGCGGCATGACCTTGCCTGTACAGGCTCTCTCTGCGCTCCAGTTCTAATGCTTCTCTGCGTGCTACCGCTTCGATGTCGTTGGTTGAGATGCGCAGATATGAAATCAATTCTTTGTTTAAAACGAGCACGTTGCCGCTCGCCATCGCACCCATGGCTAACTCTGGTTGGCTCGGCACACCGAGTTTGCGCACGATAAATATGTCGAGTGGTGCCTGGAGCTTCTGGGCGATTTCGAAGGCGACTGGAACCCCGCCACGGGGCAATCCCAGCACAATGACGTCGTCGGCATCGCGATACTCTAGAAGCATCTGAGATAGCTTCCTGCCGGCGTCATGTCTGTTATGGAAGATCATTTCGATCACCTGTTATTGCCACAGGAGACTTTGAGCCGCTTGTTTCAACGTGTTTGACCAGATTCGTTCGGGCTAACCTATTGTCCTGGCGACCAAAGTCTTTTGGCAGACGCAGAATTTCCCGGAGAGTTCCAATTATTTTCGACGCCTGATCAGTTACGGTTGCACCGGTGCTGGTGCGGTCGAATTTTCTTTATTGATTTGATCTTTCATCAAATCCGGAATTGGAACATCACCTTGAGTGGATGTCGACTGGGTTGTCTTCAAAGCGTTTTCGAGATTCCCAATCCGTTCGAATGCGTTGAAGCTCATGATGCCGTTAACCAGCGAGAGAAGAACAACCACGCCCAGTATCGTTAACAGTACGTTGGGATTGAGACCCTGATTGCGTGCTGTTGCAGAAGCTTTTTGCGCGGGTGCCGGCTTGGGCTTTTTCACTTCTGACAGTTGCTCCAGCTTGCTATCGATAACTTTGACGCTCTGGTTTACCTTCTTACTCATTTGCGATTTGATTTCTTCAACTTCTTTGGATAGCGTGTCTCTGAATTCATCCTTTTGTTTCGATGATGCAGAGCCAAGTTCCGTAAGCGCTTTTTCGAGTTTTTGATTCGCAGTTTCGGTTTGTTTGTTGATTTGCTCGAGAGCTTGCTTGAAGAGAAACTCTTGATTCTTCAAAGTGTCTTCAACTGTTTTGGTTTGCTTGTTGATCTTCGAAGAAACGCTTGCCGTCACGGCATCAGCGCTTCGCTTGACCAATGAATCGACTTCGCTTTGCGAGTAGGTGTGATACTTCGGAGTGGTATCGACTGCACGTGGTGCTTCGATAGAGCGATTGTTTTGCGGAGCGAAATTAGTGGTGCGGTTTTGCGCGGAGTTCTGCGAATCGTTCGATGGCTTCTGCGACGCGTTGTTATCGCGGTTTGATTTCTCGCGCTTGTTTCTGTCGTTATTGCGGTCATCATTGTCTTTCACAGCGAGCTTTCCGAGCACACCGGAGTCTGAATTTTTAGCTGCGTTTTGAGCGGCTGGTCTGTCGCTGCGTGCTGATTGATTATCGCCCTGATTTTGAATTTTATTCTTGTTTTGAAGGGTTCGATTGTGTTGCGCGGTCAGCGGTTCTGCAAGTGGACGAGGCGCTTCTGTCTGTACGGCCGGTTCTTGCGAGGCTGAAGGAGCTGGCGAATTTTGTGATTGAGTTGTTGCTTCGACGGCAGGAGCCTTTGAAGTTGGTTCGGAACCGTGACTCGATTCAGAACTTTGACCCGCTTCAGAACCTGGAGCCGGAGCCGACGTGTCAGCTGAACTTGTGCTTTGCGGCGCTGAATTTGATTCAGCAGAACCAGCTTCAGGAGCCGCTTCGGGAGTTTTGGTGGCTGGTGTCGTTTCACTGACCGCACTTTCTGTTGGTGCATCGACTTGCGCTGTAGTGTGTTCAACCGCTGCAGTTTCAATCGTTTCAACAGCTGGTGCGCTGTTCAATTGACCGGTGGTTTCTGCGATTTCGGCTGCGGTTTGAACTGGAGCCTGCGGCTCAACTTGAGCTTCAGTCGCTGATTCGGTTTTCTCTTCTTCTTCAACCGCCTCATCTGGTGCAGCGCCGCCAGCCCAGGCAACGACTTCAGCGCGGGCAATCTCAACTGCCGATGTGTCAAGGTTCTGCGGTGAGCCACTCTCGGTGGTGCCCGCGTCCGAGGCCGTTGCTTCCGTTTGTGACGGTTCAACTGATGCGGCTGGATTTTGAGCAGTTTCCGCGGTCTCTTCTTGTGCGTTCATTGATTCACCGGTTTTGGCTGGAGATTGAGGGATAATCGAGGTCTTGTATGGTTTCTGTGGAGGAAATTCGTTTGACTCAGCTTCCGAGGCGACAAGTGAAAACGTTTTTTCTTTGAAATTGACTCTTGTGAATAATTTTGATTGCATCTCTGGCGTTATCTCAAGCTGTTCGCAGATCTTCGCCAGAAGCTCGGCATCGAGGAATGCGTGAAAAACAGTCAACACACCGCGGCTGATTATTGCGGTATCAGAGTTGGTGACCTTCGATCGGACGTGGGCACCTCTGCCATCAACCGCGCTCCAGCGATCTGCCGCGTAACGCAGTGACAGAGTCATGGGACGGGTGTTTGCTTTGATTTCGAAGTGGATGTAACCTTCGTCGCCTTTGATGTCGAGGAAGGCTGCGAAAACTTCCGGCGAATCAAACTTCGCTGCAAACGCAATCGCTTCGCCAATCGCTTTGATTCGAAAATCCGCCAACCAGAAGCTGCGGACCTCGTACTGCTGACTGTCTAAATCCAACGATTCGTAAGGAACGGGTCCAAAGTCAGAAACCCAAGTCGATTGTTCTTCTACGGATATTGCAGAGGTCATGCGCTGTCAGCCTGTAAATGGGGCGTTCTAAAGATTTACAGACTATCGCATAGATATATGTTTTGTCATCAAAACGTAGATCTTACTGTTAATAGATCTTGTTGTTGTAGAGTTTCAATCAGACATCTAAACTGGAATTCACTATTGCTCTAAAACTCGGAATCGTCGCCGGGCGTTCGATCCTTGGGACTGTTGTCGCCCGGTGCTCGCTCGCCGGGGAGCAAAAGTTTTTGAAATCCATCGGCAGCCGGCGCCGGTGTTTTGGCAGCAGGAGTGGTATCACGAGCGGTGGCTATCGCTTTGTACTGAGGCGCCAGATTTTGGCGTGGATAGGTCTTTGTGTAATACTCGAGACTTCGTTTTGCATCCTCAATGTTGCCTGACTTAGAGAAGGCTTCGGCTAAATAAATAAAATCAACGCGACAGTTCGGACACATTCTCAGAACGTCTTGAAAGGAGCTGACTGCGCCTTTGAAATCGCCGTTTGAAAGCTGCAACATTCCGTTCTCATGCAGCGCCACATAATCGGATGAGTTTATTCCAATCATTTTTCGAGTTTTCGACAGCGAGTCTTCGACCTTTCCTTGCTTGGTGTAAGACTTGCGCCGCTTCTCTTTCTTCTCGTCGTTGATCGACCTGGCGAGCAACGCGCCGGGCGAGTCATAGATCTCGTGTTCAAAAGGATCTAAACGGAAATCATGCTGTTTTGAGAAACCCATCGTCACCATGCTGCGTGGAATATATTTAGTGCCAGACTGTTTCTTCCAGGCTTTCATGCGCATGGAGGCAGCCGCATCATTGCCCTCCAGGTATTCGATCCGCGCAAGTAGAAGCGACAACAGGGGATATTCGCCAAGGGAAAGCGCATGTTCACCGGCTTGGCGCGACTGCGTCAAATCGCCGGCCAGATAATACAAAATCGCCATCCCCTGATAAGGCAGTGGTGAGCCCGGAGTAATCGATTTCGCCTTAATAAAATGCTGGGCTGCTTTGTCGAAATCGCCCAATCTCATGTAGGAGAAGCCGAGGAGCGTATGAACAGGACCCGGATTTGTTGGTTGTTCCGAAAGCAGCTTTTCGTAGAGTTGAATCGCTTTGTCGTATTTACCGTTTAGATACTGCGTCATGCCGGTGGCCAGGAGAACTTCTTTCTCGCGCGGATCGAGTTGGTATGCGCGTCGCAGCATGTCGAGCGCTTGCTCGTAATGACCTTGAATGTTTAAACACAAGCCTAGAAGGTAGTGTGGGAGCGGATCCGTGTCATCTGCTTGTATTGCTTGTTTCAATACAACAATTGCTTGATCCAGATTTTTTACGGATCTCTTTGCGTTGTTTTTGAGGTATCGCGTGTTCAAATAATTCATCGCGGTTGACGACAGCCGCTGCGACTCTGCACGCTGTTTGGTGTTCCAATACTGTGCTTGTGCTGTGGCTGGATGCGATTCTGCGATGATACCGGATACGGTGACAGTCGATAGAACACTCAAGACCGCCAGTTTTTTTATCAAAGAATCACCGGTCGATTTGGCATTTGACTGACTTCTGCGCATTGATTTCCTTCCCTGACCCCAAGTGACAATGGTACCACTGCTGCCGATCTGACCCTTGATGCCGCGGAAAACGGGGCTTCGACTCGAATCTATCACTTTACGGCGTTGCGTGAAACTTGTTATCAGCCGGTTTTGGGCGCTAAACGGGCGATAAAGCTGGCATTTTGCTGACTTTTGGGTCAAGTGAAGGCGCGGGCAAGGCAATGTGGTAAGAAGAGTTCAAGTAGCTAATTAATTAATGAGTAATTTTAGATGCGGCGGGAGGCGCGGGCAGGCAATGAAATCGCAAGGGGCAATTTTCTCGATTCTGATTGCTGCGTGCATTTTTCTGGGCAGCTCGCAAGCGACGTTGGCGCAGGCGCCGACGGAAGCCGCCAAAGATAAAGCGCGGGCGCTCAACCTGGACGCTATCAAGCTGCAGTCGGAAGGAAAGTTAAGCGAAGCTGTCGCGCTCTATAAGCGCGCCATCGAGCTTTATCCGCAAGCCGGTGCTTATCACAACAATTTTGCCGTGGTGCTGAAAGATTTAAACCGCTGGGAAGAGGCGGAGGTCGAGGCTCGCACGGCTCTCAAGTTGAAACCGGAACGCGCCGACTATTACTTCAATCTCGGCATAATTTTAAACGGCGTAAAAAAATACGAGGAAGCCGAGAAGCAGTTCAGTAAAGCGGTTGAGATTGACGCTTCCGATGTTGAATCGCGATATCGCCTGGCGGAAATATTGCAGCGCAACTCCAAGTTTCCGGAAGCCGAGATGCAGCTGAAGATGGCGTTACTGCTGAAGCCAAATGAGGCACGCTATCATCAGTTGCTCGGAGATTTGTACATGCAGCTGGATAAGAAAGAAAGCGCTCTGGTGGAGTACAAAAAAGTTGTAGAGTTCACCACTGATGGGACCGTGAATGGCGCTGTTCTCTCCCGCTTAGAGTTTCTCAAGCAAGCTTTGAATAGCAGGTAGCGCAGGTTTAGTCTCAGGAGAATTGTTGCTCGCATGTCCCTTATAAACCCTCACGATGGTGATGAGAGCGAGCGTCTAGCGATTATTCAGCGACGCATGGTCGTGATTGCGTTGGGGCTTTTAATCGCCTTTCTTGCAGTTCAAGTAGCCGGAATGTTTTCTGATGTTCTGCGTATTCTTTCGATCGCGGTGTTTGTTTGCTACACCGTTGTCGGGCTTGTCGACTGGCTTGAGCGTTATATCAAATCGCGTTTCGCCGCGGTTCTCGGGGTTTATCTGATCGGTAGCGTTGTCACCGTCATTGGTGCGGTGATAGTGATACCGCTTTTGGTGTACCAGCTCACCCAGCTGGTGACATCGACGTTCGATCAAATTCCTACGTTTATCGAATGGTTCACTCAATTATTGACACCACTCGAGAAGAAACTGAGTGCTGCTCACATCTACATGAAGCCGCGTGAACTGCTGCTCAACGTTGCAGCTGCCGCTCCGAAACCCGACGCCGGATTGTTGATGACGCATCTGACCACGGTGGCGACGTCGACAGTGACATGGTTGTTTTACGGTCTCAGTATTTTGATTCTCGCGTTCTATTTCTTGTTGGATGGAGCGCGCATGTCCAAGGACATCGTCAGTGTTTTTCCGGATTCATTGCGAACGCGTATGCACGCATTTGTTATCGACGCCGACCGGAGTTTGCACAGCTTCTTCAAAGGACAGATTGTTTTGGGATTGTTGTTTGGTGCTTTTATGGTGGCAGTCTATTCCGCCTTAGGTGTGCCATATGCGCTGGCGCTCGGCATTATTCTAGGCGTCTGGGAGGTCGTGCCGGTCATCGGTCCGACCGTTGGTTTCATCCCGACGATCATCGCTGTGCTTGTGCAAGGCATGGATCATGTTCCTGCTAATCGATTCATTCAAGTGCTGATCGTGCTGACTGTTTTTTCGATCTGCCAGTGGCTCAAAGACAACATCGTGGCGCCGCGCTACATTGGAAACGTAATCGGGCTGCACCCCGTCGTGATTTTCATTGCCATCATGATTGGTGCCAGAGTGGACGGCATGCTTGGTATCATAGTGGCGCTGCCGGTGGCATGCATAATCAACGTTTTCTTTAAACATATGCGAAGCACGGAGCAAGAGGAGACGGTGCCTATCGCTGAAGGCATGTCGCCCGGCATTGCGGTGCAAGTCTCCAGCTACGACAGAACAAAGCGGCGCGTCGAACCCAGTTCAAATGCTATCATCCCGGTTGTCAATCCTGCCGGTACTCATGCGACTTCGAGTGCCAGTCTTGGTTCCTTGGGTGCCAATCCCGGAACAAGTTCGGCTGTCGATGTTAGTTCCAGTTCCGGTGTAAATTCCACTTCGGGTGTGAGTTCCGCCAGCGTCGATGCAAGTTCCGATCCGGTGTGAGCTGAACCTACCGTTCGAGTTCGAGTGAATCGATAATTTTTAGGATTCGGATAATTTGGAAAAGTTTTTGTGACTGGATAAAACTTCAAAGGGTCTGATAATCAAACGCATGCCAACGCTTTCGTGTGCGAAAGCATTGAAAGTTTATTCCTCAAATTGAGGGTTTCGACAATAGACCACCAGGACCGCAATTGCTGCAGTGGGAGGCTAATGGCCTTTCCGATCGACCTTCTTCACGCTCGGAGGCGGTGGCGCTGCTCCTGGTACCGCTTCAATGCCCGGCAGCGGCTCGATTCGGGATGACGGCAGTTTCGGCATGTTAAGGCGAACGTCGTTGCCATTACTTTCTTGGAGTGATCTGGCAATCAGCGACTGCAGGAAGATTCCAAAGACAACCATGACGACGAGCGCGATAAGTAGTAATCGTGTGTTCTGAGACATTACGTTGTACCTGACCGTTGAACTCCGAAATTCGATTATAGTCCATTAGACTTTTTCTGGGCAGACCCATTTGTCAGGAGGCTCGAACATGAAGTGATCTGATCGACCTTCTATTAACTAGATGTTTAACCCAAGAACTGCCCTGGGTATGAAAACCCAGTATCAGCGTTTAGCGGAGGCGATTGTGACCAAACCTCAGACCGCGGCCAATCCGGCCATTATGCAGCTTGCACCAAAATCTCAGCTGTTGGTTGAGAACATGGGAAGGGCTCTGATAGGCCAAACGCGTGCTTGTAAACTGGCAGTAGTAGCGGTACTAGCAGGCGGACATTGCATTCTGGAAGATGTGCCGGGTGTTGGAAAAACTTTGCTTGCTAAAAGTCTGGCGCGATCGATTCAAGCGAATTTTAAACGAATTCAAGCCACCCCCGACCTTCTGCCGTCTGATATCTCAGGCGTAAACATCTTCGATCAACGCGAATCAACCTTTCATTTTATGCCGGGACCGATTTTCACCAACATTTTGTTGATGGACGAAATCAACCGGGCAACACCTCGGACGCAGTCTAGTTTGCTTGAAGCAATGGAAGAAAAGCAGGTAACCACCGATGGTACTACTCGCCCGTTGCCTGATTTGTTTTTTACGATTGCGACTCAAAACCCAATCGAGCACCATGGCACGTTTCCCTTGCCGGAAGCGCAGCTCGACCGTTTTATGATTTCATTGTCGCTCGGTTATCCTGATGTTGCGCAAGAAGCCGAGATCGTTCGCAAAAGTTTGGACGCTAATGGATTTGTTGTCGAACCGGTGCTCACCACGAAAGACATAATCGAGATGCAGAATGTGATTCGCACCGTTTTTGTTCATGACAAAATTATCGATTACATCGTCAGTATCGTGACGGCAACCAGAAATCATCCGTCGATTGTGCTCGGGGTCAGTCCTCGGGGCAGCCAACTTCTGGTGCGAGCCAGCCAGGCGTGCGCGTTTATTGAAGGACGCGAGTACGTCACCCCGGAAGACGTGAAGGTGCTTGCTCCTTACGTCTTTGGCCATCGTGTGGTACCCAAGGTGAAATCCAGCAAAATATGCCACACTGAGATCATCAAGAAAGTCCTCGAGAATATAACTGTACCTAACTGAGTCAAACGGCTTGGGCGCTTATGCATAGACTTAAGAAAAAATCGCAAGACAGTCCTGGCGATGGCGTGCAGCCCGTCACACCGGTAGTCGAGCTGAAATCGAAACCGACTAATTTCAAACCAGAAAAAGTTGTCTCTGTTCCAATCGGAATCTTTGGAATGAAACTGGTGATGGAAAGCCGGTTTTTCGGAATGCTTGTGATTGCGTTCATGATTTATTTTTTCGGTGCCCTGGTAGCCAATGAATGGACTTATTTGTTGGCGTCCGGATTTGTCTGCGCTGCCATGATTGGCGCGCTGATACCGCTTTTGATCTTGCTCGACATCGGCGGCGAGTGTTCGATGCCAGGCGAAGTGCTTTCATTGGAAGGCACGACTGTCGTTATCAAATTGAAACGGAAAAATTTTCTGGGACCACTGTCATGGCTGATTCCAGCTCGATGGGTGCGGCTAGACGTTGACGTTGCCAGACGTGGACGCGATGGCAAAACGTTTGAGAAGATCCTGGCGCCTGAGCCGGTTTTGATTGAATCGCTGGATGAAGAAAAATGGTTTGAATTTCCGACACCGCTGTTGAAACGCGGTGTCTATCTGCTTAAAGGAGTTGAGATTAGCACGTGCTTTCCACTGGGCATTGTCTGGTGGTCGCGCACAATCAAAGTTTCCAAAGACAAGAAAGACGTGTCAGTCACAGTCTATCCAAGATATTTCCCATGCTCCGGAAACTTCATGGAGCACTTGCGGGGAGTCGCGTCGCAAATGGGTATGGCTACTCACAGCAGCACCATCACTCATCAATCGACAAGTTTTCGAAGTGTTCGTGAATTCAAAAGTGGTGATAGTTTGCGACACGTGCACTGGCCGTCTACGGCTCGCAAAGGGGTGATGCTGGTTCGCGAATTCGACCAGGAAACTATCCCGGTGTTTAATTTTCTGCTCAATTTAAGATTGCCGTGGCGCAACGCTGAGCAATTTGAACTGGCGGTTTCAACAGCAATGTCGTTGTGCCACCTCGGTTACAGTAAAGGTCAGTTGCCGGAGTTGTATCTCAATCCTCCTCTGCATTCCAAAGAGATGGAAGCGCTGATGTACGATTTGCCGGATAATATAAACCCGGGTATCCATCTGTATTCGGAGATACTGGCGCGAGTGGAAATGATCTCTGGAAATTTTCGAACTTCCTCTGATAACGATGAAGATTTTCTCGAGTTGAGCGTGATCGAGAAAGACGTCGTCACGTTGATTCCGACAGTCGAACAAATAATGAAATACGACCCCAACGTCGGCGATGTGATTTGCAGTCCGATCGATGTTTGCATCGTGCCTTATGGTTGGGACTTCGATGAAGAAGCTTATGGCAACATCGCTAAAGAAGGGTTGTCGCTTTCGTCCTTGCGCAATACCAAGTCGCGTTCGTCAGAAGATGTGAAGCGCGCGATGGGTCCGACTGCCGGTGAAATCATCGGGCGCATAGATTGGGAAAAGGATCTGGAGGCGTTATGAGCAACGATATCCGGACAACCGAAGAAGCGCCTGAGGACTCGCGTGCGTTGCGCGTGGTCGTTTTCATCATGTCGGTACTATGCGTAGTATCAAGCAGCTTTTTCGTAAAAACTGAGTGGTGGATGACGGCACTGTTTCTGCTGCTAATCGTTATTGGTAGTTTGCTCAGCTATAAGTATCGGCACAATGAACCATCCTGGATGAAGTACATCTGGTGGGTCGGAATTCTGCTTGTTGGTGCCAATGCTTTCCACGAATTCATGGGACCGTTGCGAGATGAATTCGATTTTGTTTCGCCTTTCGTACATTTTCTTTGCGGTGTTTTTGCCTTCGTCACCTTTTCGATGAAAACGCGAACGGACTTGAACACGGCTTCAGGTCTCGGTCTCATCCTTCTGTGTTTGTCTGCGCCTGTTGCCAAAGGATTGCCTTACGGCATTTGTATCTTTGGTTATCTGGCGCTTGGCGCTGTGATGATGTACTACGATTGCGTTTCGCGAACGTTGACCAGCTGGCTCTCCAAGCCGATTGGAGCAGCTCCGGAAGTTCAATTCGCGCAGAAAAAAGCAGGTCGTGCGCCGCGCGGCAATACTATTGTTTTGCTGACAATTGTGCCTTTGCTGGCACTGGCGATGTTTGTCTACGTGCCTAGAGCCGATGAGTTTCTCGATAAAGTCTGGGCTTACACAAAGACCATGAAGATCGAATATCTCACCGACATGTTCTACAAGGCGGCGACGCCGCCTGTGTCAACAGAACACAGAGCGCAAGCGGGACGAGAATGGTTTAACAAAAACAAAGATGCTAAACAGCTTGCGATGACGGGCAAGTACGCCAAAACGAAAGCTGAGTTGGATATGATCAAAGAACTGGATGAAGCTAAGAAGAAGGCACCAGTTGTTGATAAAACCGACAAAGACAAAGAGAAGAAAAAGCCTGAGAAAAAAGTCGCCACTGAGGATATTACCAAGCCTGAGAAAGCTGCTGACAAAAAGAATGAGAAGAAGAAAGGCGGCAAGCTCGAGCTGAACAAAGACAAAGAAGCTGAGAAGAAGAGCAAAGCTGAACCCGGAAAAGACACGGTTGGTGCTAAAAAAGAGAAAGATGCTGACGATGTAGAGAAGAAAAAGCCGGACAATAAAGGCGACCAGAAAAAAGTCGATAAGAAAGACGTTAATAGCAAAGATGTCGATCCCAATATCGTGGTGGATCAGGAGCAAGCAGCTAAAGACGCCAAACGAGATGCCGCTCAAGCAATTAAAGACGCTGAGAAGAATAAAGCCAAGGATAAAAAAGCGGGTGCCGCTGATACTAAATCCGGTGCGCCGGAAAAATCTCCTGCAGGCCAAGGCAAGGACGGCAAAGGCAAAGGTAAGGGTAAGGACGGCGGTAAGGGCGATAGCAAGAAAGGCGAAGGCCAGGGCGCCAAGGGGCACGGCAAAGATGGTGGCAACAAATCCGGTGGCGGCAAAAAGGGCGGCAAGATCAAGAAGGCCAGCAAAGATAAAGATGCTAAACCGCCAGCGACACCACCTGTCGGCGAGCCAGTCATCGGCGGCGATAATAATTTAAAAGTAGAAGAAAAGAACGATGACCTGGACGAGCGTCTTGTGCTGACAGTAAAGTCGCGACGCCTGGTCTATCTACGTCGTCAGATTTACGATTATTTCAACGGACGTGTTTGGAAGCGTGCAACACCAAATAAAAAGCTTCCTAAGATCGAGACGATCAAAGTCGTGGACGGAGAAATTAAGCGCGAACCTAAGAAGATTGTTCAAGCAGCCAAGCCGGTTCCTGTAAGAATTCAAAAGAGCGGACCCGTTATTATGCCTACCTCGCCTGACATAATTAGAGGATCGCAGCCGTCCGTTTTCGGAAACACGACAGCGCAAACATCTGTTTTGTCCGGTAATACTCAAGCTACCACTCCAGCAGAACCGATCAGAGTGGAGCAACCAAAAGCAGCACCGGAAGCCAAAACTGACGCCGCTGATGACACTGAAAAAGAAGATCCATCAATCGTTCATCCATTTGTGTTCCAACAAACTGAACGACCAATATTCCGCGTTGGAATGGCGGATGCTTTAAAGGTGGAAAGTACTCTGCCGACGGTTGAATTGGTTCAGGAAATTAAGATCAGAGCCAAGACAATTGGCGTCGTGGTGCCCGGTGGCTGGATAGAGCAGGAAGTGAAGCTTCCTAAAGAACTGATGAAAATAAATGTGGATCAGTTAGGCGTAATCACTACTCCATCGCCATTGAACAAGGGCATGGAGATTAAGGTGAAAACCGAACTTCCGATTTATCCAATCGAAGCCATGCGTGCGGAGCAGCCGCTCACTGCCAAGCTCGAAGATCAGTTGCGCCGCAAACATGCGCAGTATTTACAGCTTCCTGGTACCGTCACCGAAGAGTTGTTTAAACTCGGCGAAGACAATTCCGATCCTCGATTTAATTGGTTCGTGCAAAGTCAGCAAATTTGCGACTACCTGCGCGAGAATTATGAGTACGACAAGATGAGAGATGTCGACGCTGAATCGAAAGATTTGGTTCAAGATTTCTTGTTCGATCGTAAGAAAGGAAGCAGCACTGATTTTGCTTCGGCATTTGTCGTGTTGACTCGATGTGTTGGTATTCCATCGCGGCTCGTGACCGGCTTCTCGCCTGGAGAATGGAACCAGATGTCGGGCGAACAAGAAGTTAAAATGAAACACATTCACGCCTGGGCGGAGGTGTTCATTCCTGAGTTCGGCTGGGTTCCTTTTGATGCCACTCCCGATGGTATCTTGCCATCACAACAGCGTGAAAACCGATACTCGCAGAAGGAAGTCGAGAAGCAGCTCGGGCTCGATAAGAAGGCGTTCAATTTAACATTGAGTGATCTGGTTTCGTATCTGGTATCAGCAACGATCGCACTTGCAATTGGCTTTGTTGCCTTTAAGGTTCTCGTCGGTCTGTATAGAAGATGGCGTGAAGGGCACATGGGACGCGGTCCTGAATGGGGCCTTTATAAGAAAGTAGCGAAGGCAATTAAGAAGAGCATGCGCCTGACGCGGGCACCATCTGAGACACCAACTGATTTCCTCGAGCGTGTGAGATTAGTCGTGTCTGAACAAAAAGCGCTAGGGAAGAACTCGCCTGAGATGCTGCCGGAAGCGCTTGAGACATTTTTAAAAACGTACTCTGCGGTTTACTTCGGTAAGCGAACAGATGAGTTGGAACACTTGAAATATCACGCCACTCAGGTCACTCAAGTGACGAGGAAGATCAAGCCGACTGATGTTGCGATTGCAGATCAGAAGAGTGCGGTGCGACGTAAGGATAAGTTCGATGAGAGTACGGCTTCGAGCGCCATTCGGCGCAAGAAGTAACTAGAAGCGATTTGCAACCGAGAACGTTGGTGGCGGTCACGCCTCGTCATCGCTCAACGCGGCTCGTCACAGCCCGGTTCATTGCTCGTCGGCTGAACCTGTTTGTTGTAACTCCCGTGAGAACTAGCCTCAGGTGGGAACTTTCATCTGCATGAGTTCATACTGCAGCAACAGTGCCGCTGCTCTCCATCTCATCGCGGTGCAGTGTTGTGACATCTTCCCGAAGATAGCTGTGAGCGTTTTGGAACCGTCTGCGCAGGCGTAAAGCTCCTTCATAGCAGCCATTTCGTCTTGATCGATATCCGGGTCTTGAGAGGCTTTCTGCCAGCCATCAGGATTATCCACACCGCGCACCAGTCGATCTGAGGATGGTATCACGCGCAGTGCTGCCACCATTTTGTCTTCGAACAAGGCGGCTTCCATCAGGCACCGCTCAAGCGAACCAAGTGTTCCTGTCTCTTGAACATGGCGCGCCTGGAAGTTATAACTGCCGTTCTTGAAGGTGGTTATGAATTCAATCAGCGCCTCCATTCCAGCGAGGTCTCCGAGCGACGCGTTACGCGGTGCGCCTTCGATCCAGCTGCTAACAAACTTTTGCCCGATGTCGTTGACTACGATCAAAACTCCGCTCTTGTCACTGCCGGCGATCGATTGCAACAAACCAACGTTGTCGAGGACACCGAGCGTTCCCTGGATTTCCGTTGCTTCTCGAGGTTGGTATTCCGGCGGCACTTTTTGAAAGTCGCAAACCGCATTGCCACCAAGATTTTCTTTTACGTAGGAAAGTGTTTTTGCTGCGTTGGCAATGATTTCATCGCCGCTGTCACTGTCTCTGGGATATGTGGCCACGCCTACGGAAACCGACAGATCGGTTGTGCCACCAGACCATTGAGATTTGCTGATCACAGAGTTGCGAATGCCTTCTGCAACGTTGACAGCGTCTTTTGCGTTGATGCCTTCGAGAACCACTGCCATCACATGTTCTTGATAGCGAATCATGTAATTGGTGGCACCCTTTTCCGGGGTCGTTTTTTTACTGACCGGAAGTAAACCTGTGATCATTTTTCCGATTTCGGAAAACCACCGATCGTGCATCTCCGCTGGGAACTTGGCTAATCGTGGCGTTTGGAAATTCGGTTGGATCATCATGATCGAAAAATTGCCGTCGCTGCCTTTTGCTTTCATGCGTTCGACCAGCCGCGGCATCAGCTCCTGGAAATATGTTTTGTTGCCCATTCCGGTGGCCGGATCCGTCCAACGATCTTCGTTCTTTTCTTCACGTGCTCTATGCTCATGATAAAGGTCTATAGCCTTATCTCGGAAGCGTTCTACTGCGCGAATGCGTTCCGGAGTAGGATTGTGTCCAACCCGTATAAAACCTGTGAGCAGTGCTAATGGTTTCCCTTCAAAACTGAATGGAAAATAAATTACGCGTCCGAAAGAATCCTTGGTGGCAAGCGGTTCGAAGCCGAATTTTTTAATTAGCATCGGACCGACGTCGATGCTTTTCTTTGACATGTTTCGTTCGTCGATAATTTCGCGATGATCGATTTTGTTTAACAACAGAAGAGAATCGTCAGAGATCCCGAGACATGATTCGACAGTCACCACCTGGTTCTTCTCGACTTTGAGAAAAGCTGCTGCGTCGAGAACATCAGCATACAGTTCGTGAATTCCATCCAAAAGCATGACTGCAAATTCGTAAGACGATTCTGCGGAGCGCAACTCTTTATCGAACTTTACAGCGAATACTCCGCTTTCGACGGCGGCATAATCCGTGCCGACCGCTTTCTCTCGAGCCTCCGTCATTTGGAACGCGGGGCGCTTCTGACCTTTCCACTTCAGTGAGTCAAGACCCTGTTCAGCAGTGCGTTCTGAGTGCTTGTCCTTGAGGTCGCTGACTCGTGTCATCAAGATACCGAGACTTCCACCCAGAGCTCGGAAATCCGCTGGACACCAGCTTAGTTTGGTCGCTTCCTCGATCTGCTTGTCGGTATATGTCTCGGAAACTAACGCTGCCAGGGTGTCGATGGAAGCGCCCAAGATCCGCAAGGATAGTGCGATGACCGATTCGAGGATGAACAGCACTGCCAACCAAGCCGCCAGGAGGACGAACAGCACGGTGCCCAGATAAACCGGCGAGTAGAGCGTCGATGTGAATGCTTCCAGGCTTGTGAGGTTGGGCAGTTTGTGACCGAACGGCAGTCCGACGTGGAGATTGGTTGAGTCGTTGTAAGGCACGACCGCTTCGAAAAATTTCTCATCGCGTATCGTGATCGCTTTCGATTCCGATGGAATGCGGCGGGTGTGCGGTGCGAATCCGGAGGTAGCTTCACTCGGGTGCTGATTTGTTTTGTCGGTGAGATAGCACCAGGCTAGATTGTATCGTCTGATCACCTGAAGAATCTCGAAACTGCTTAAAGTACTCGGGTCCAATTCTTTGGCGATGTGCTTGGCGAGCGGCTCTGCAAAGACTGGAACGAATAACGGGTTGAGAGCCTGTCCCATCAAAAGTGCGATTATCATTGACGGAATGAGCAGCAGTGCGACTCTTGTGGTGGAGCGATCGACAATGTTCAAGAGCAGCGATGAGGTTCCCTGTCCCTTGAGAGTTCTTTTGTTTTTGTCGCTCGGTCCTGTACTTGAACTCAATTGATTTTCTTCATATCAACGAATGTCTTTAGAAAATGTGCCCGTCTATCATGTTGTTTAACTATGGTTTTAATTATGAGAAACCCCAGCAGAGTGTTGGATATGGGGCTTGATTTCTGTTCTGTCAAAGCCCGTCAGGAGCCGTGTCGTAATTGCCTAAAAAGAAGATTCTCTTTCTGATCTTCTTTCTTGAGTTTATTGTCTAGATGTGACTAATTTGTGGACGGTGAGATTAATCTGGTGAACCCTTTCGTGACCGTGTGAACAGACCACGATGGTTCTTCCCTGTTGCGCTCAAGCTGGCTGGTCGTCCTGAAATTTAGCAAGATCAAACTTGACACACATACGGATGTATGGTTTGATATTCGTATTGGTTGTAGTGTCGTTTGTAGTGGTGGTTGCGGACTCCAAGAGAGTGTCCAAAACCGCCGGAAATTCTTTGTCTCAATTTTTGGTAATTGGATCTTGTTTGCCGTGATTCGGCAAACGGTTGGTGACACACGTGAATGCGAACGTAGCGGTATTGAAACAACAGCTTGAGCAGCTGTTTCCAGGTAAATGGCTCACAGGAGGTGATGGCGATAGGCTGTTACGTACCGGTATCAGAGAAATTGATTCCGGTATTGCTTCAGGATTTGCAAGACGACAGATTAGTGAGTGGAGCGGTTTGTCTTCATCCGGTAAATCCACGTTGTTGCGCGGAGCTGTTACCTACTGGTGTACGAGTGGGCTGAACGTGGCTTACGTAGACACATTCAGCAGGTTAGTTGCTTCGGACTGGGCTTTTGTAAAAGATGGTCTTAACGGTCCAGTGCCACTAAATATGATGCAACGAAAAAGCAATTCGACAGGAGAATTTTTTGTTGTCAGAGTGAGCGAGAACCTGGCACAAGCTGATTTCACAAACGAACAAGCTCGCAAAAAGGATGTTCGGTTGGAAGCCTGCTGGGTTGTAGAACAACTTTTGCGCAGCACAGTTTTTGACGCCATCGTTTTTGATATGGGCTCATCAGTGTTTCTATCGGATCGAACTTACGCCAGATTGAAAAGAGCGTTAGAACGTTCCAAAACTGCATTGATAATTTTGAAAGATCAACATTTGAAACCGAGTTTTGCTCAGGGCGATAACAATAGTATCGCCAATGGTGGCTGGGGGTGTCATACCAGTATGCAATTTAAATGGTCCACGCCGGTGCGCTACGAAAATGGTATGCAAGGCATAGCCTTGATCTCACCCACTATTCAGGGATCTATAGCTCGTGATGGACAGACACAAAACATGGAGACCAGGTTGAATACACATGTCCCGAATCGCTTGTTTACGCATCCCCAAATTCCAGATCGTCGTACACCAAAAGTATGAGCCTGAACTTCGAGATAAACCATTTGCTTTAATTGGTGGCAGATCTAGAGTAATGCTTTGTTCGCCTGAAGCGGCAAAGAGATACGTAAGGACAGGCATGCGACTTTCAGAAGCCCGCGCTGCATGTTCCGAATTGCTCTGGCGTGATTATGACGACCATTTATACATCGGCGCTCAAAAAGAAATGCTTGCCAATTTGGTATCACTCTCACCCAGAGTGTCTTCCCATCAGGTCGGCGTGTTTCTACTCGATGCCAGTGGATTGTCTCTTCTCGGAGGTGAAAATTATTTTGCTAGAAGTGTAATTAAATTTGTTAGCCAAAAGGGATATTTAGAAAGCAACGTTGGTATCGCAGATAGTGCTTTCGCTGCCATAGTCGCTGCGCAAAATAGAAAGCGCAGATGGTACATCGTTGAACCGGGAAATGATCGCCAGTTCCTTTCTGCGCTTTCAATCGATCTTCTACCCGTAAAAAGAGAGTTGAAGGAAACCTTATGTGGACTGGGGATCGAACGGCTGGGGCAGCTTACCGCACTCCCTCCCGACCAGATAGTTGCACGATTTGAAAACGAAGGATTGCTCGCGTATAACCTCGCTTGTGGAATTGATACACGTAGACCATCGCTTCCGATTCTTGAACAAAGTTTTCAATGTTATGTCGATATCGGCGGTCCTGTCGAATCGCTTAACGACACACTTTTCGTCATCAAATCCATGTTGGAACGGCTTACACAATTGCTGCAACAGGAGGGACTATGCGCTGAAGAAATTGTGATTTGTTTTTACTCCGATGATGAACTAATCGAAGAACGACCAGTTCGATTGATACGTTCGTCTAACCAGAGCAAGTTTTTGCTTGAGGTATTGAGATTGTCTATCGAAAACAAGAAGCTGGAAAGAGAGTTCACTAGTTTGCGTCTGATTGTTTCTCGCACGACCAAAGAAATCTTCAGACAAATTCCGGTCTTGTCCGGCGACGAAAATGGTATTCCTAACGAAGACAATGGTGTCTCTTCCGAATCGTTTTTGTTGCTGGTTCAGAAATTGAATACCAGATATGGAACCGATAACGCGCTGGTGAAGCCAGTCGCAGTCGATCAATATACGGCCGATAAAGCGGGCGCATGGCAACCTGTAATTTCTTCCAAGAAGGAAGTTGATTCCGTTAGTTCAGGCAAGCGAAAAGGAAAAAATCGAATTCAAGGATCAGATGTTTCCATCGTTTCTTCCGATAAAAAACGATTGGCGATTGCGGTTGATTATGTCAAAGAATCAGCCGGAAGCTCCGCACTGGTATCAGGTCTGGTGCTTAAAAAGCACATCAGTCCATTACCGGTTTTTGTGGAATTTCAAAATTCAAAACCACAAGCCTTCACTTCTGAGGGCCGATTGTACAAAATCCACAGTATTACAAATCCCGAGTGCATCTCAGGATTGTGGTGGGAAGCAGCCTTCAGAAAGTCGTACTACACAGCGCTCGTTCAACCAGCTTCGATTAACGAATTCTTGTTAGTAATGCTTGTCTACGATCACGAATGTCGCACCTGGTTTGTAGAAGGCGAATACGATTGACCTGCGATTAACACTAAGGTCTGGATTCATCAATACAGTCTTCAGAAATGGTGCGAACGATTGATAATAACGACCCACCAATCGAATTAAGACACGAACTTTCTTCAAGTCGGTCAGCCTTGCTGCTGCTTTTCGGGGTTTGTTTATCAAACCGAGAGCGACATCGGTTCTGCCTGCCTGTTTCGCCCAATCGCCTATTAAATTAAAAAGACTAATTATCAATGAACCAGGCAAATTTCGGGTAACTGATCGGCGTCAAGGCCTTTTGCCGGTTGACGACAGTCAAATCTGCCGCTTGACATAACTGTTACCTCCTTTAGTTTCTTAGTCTTCTGGTTCTTTGTCGTCGATCGGTTTTTTCTTTGTTTTGCGT
>Ga0163146_10000529_pt1 | contig 54236 bp, 48 predicted proteins | sample OliLakLV19MP7G1_FD_148648 | JGI IMG/M metagenome (GOLD analysis project Ga0163146, IMG submission 148648) | Freshwater microbial mat bacterial communities from Lake Vanda, McMurdo Dry Valleys, Antarctica - Oligotrophic Lake LV.19.MP7.G1 | ecosystem: Environmental > Aquatic > Freshwater > Lake >... | reverse complement strand
GGATAAGTACGCCCACACGCGTCCGTTTACCATTGAACACACGCAAAAACCGCCTGCGCACGCCCGTTCGCTCTCATGGACCCGCGTTCAGTACGCCATCAGCCACGCCGTCCTCATCATCACGTCCAAAAACGCACTCCACCGCAACCTTCATGAATAATGCAGGCTAGTCGACACGTGCGCCCGAGCTTTTCACGACCTTTGCCCACTTCGCCACTTCGCTGCGAATATATGCGGCGAACTCCTCGGGAGTCGTCGAGCTCGGCTCCCCCCCTTGGTCGGTGATTCTCTGCCGCAGCTTAGAATCCTGGATACTGGCCGCAATCTGGCGATTCAGCTGTTTTACGACTGCCGCCGGCGTGCCAGCTGGCGCGAGTATCCCGTACCACGTGGTCGCCTCGTAAGCGGGAAAACCCGATTCAGCAACCGTGGGCACATCAGGAACAACTGGGGAACGTTTCGCACTGGAGATCGCGATCGCGCGCAGGCGACCCGACTTCACGTTAGGCAGTGTGCCAACCATGCCACCGAACATAAGTTTCACTTGACCACTCACCAGATCAATCATAGCCGGGCCTGTACCCTTGTACGGCACGTGCAGCATGTCGATTTTCGTCAGACTCTTGAACAATTCCATTGCCAGGTGGCTCCCGCCACCGTTGCCAGACGATCCATAGACCAGCCTTCCCGGCTGGGCTTTTGCCAATGCCACGAGCTCTTTCACGTTCGCTGCAGGCAAAGATGGATGCAATGCAAGCAGGTTCGGTGCAGAAGCAACTCGGATTACCGGAGAAAAATCTTTGACTGGATCATACGGCAACGATTTGTACAGACTGGAAACAACAGCATGCGTGGACGCGACCATGATGATGGTGTGCCCGTCAGGCAAAGCTTTGGCAGCAATATCAGACCCGAGAATGGTGCCACCACCTCCACGGTTATCGACGACAATCGAGTAACCGTGCTGTTCGGAAAGCGCATGCGCCACGCTGCGCGCGAGCGTATCCGCGCCACCACCTGGTGCGTAAGGAACTATCATACGTACCGGGCGCGACGGAAACACCACTGTCGCCGCGATTAAGTTAGCTATTGGCCCCACAAAACAGAGCAAGCCCACGAATGCCAGCACCACGCCCCGCATATCCCCCGAACTGCCCGCCCCCTGATCAACCTTGACACTATCCTGCTGTATCGTCATATCTCCTCCTCGAATAGCGGCCCATTACGCATTTTTTATATGCAGCGCCCTTTGCAGGCTTGACAAACGTATGCTAAAAATTCATGCAGCAGCGCGAGCGCGGGTGACATCCGTCCGGATCGACTCCGCCATCAGGCTCGTCACCTCGCGCAAGTCCTCGCACTCCTCTATATCTTGGAGCGCTTCGTAGATGCCGCCGATAGCTGATGGCTCCACGGCTTTCGCAGCACAGTCCCGAAACTTCTGATTAAGGCGGTCTGGCGGCGCAGAATTGCATGGCCCACGCAGCGGCTGGTCGACACGCGCAGAGTAACGCTGCCCATCGGTCGTTGTCACTACCACCTCACCCTGGAAATGCTCGTACATGCCCTTGGGCTGGTAGGTATGAGGCTTAGCCTCGATCCGTTTCAACAGCAAGACAACCCGAGGATCTCGATAGGCATCACCTTCAAAATGCTGGAAAGTCACGTCGCCGTGCATTAGCGCTCGCGCCACGCAGTATTGCACACTGAATTTGGCATCAAGCGTGCTATGGGGATCGGGGCGGTCGGTGTGCGCCAAGGCTCGGTCGTGCGTGATTGACTCAATCTTCACTACATTTTCAGGCGTTAAGCCATGGCGCTCTCGCAACAGAAGCATCGCATCGATTGCTGAGTGCGTGCTACCGCAGCACGGATACTGCTTAAGACCCACCCCCGGATTCAGTATCTCTAACGGATTTGCCCAGGCAGCAAGCACCTTTGATGCGTCGTAGTTGCCTGCACCATTGAACACCTCGAAAAAGCCGTGCTTGTGTTCGAACGCCTCAAGGCAGGCCGTGAAGCCTTCGCGCGCGAGCAGCGCGGCATATAAGCCATTCCGCGAGCATTCACCGGCGTGAAGCGGTTTCGTCATCGTGCCAAAGTTCGCCTTGATGCCTGACGACAGCGACGCCGCGATGGCGAGTGCAGTGGCGGTCTGCTCGGCGTCAAGGCAGAGCAGCCGCGCACTCGCGGCAGTCGCGCCGAAGATTCCAAGCGTCGACGTCGGATGCCAGCCTTTTTCGTAGTGGTGCAGATGTACGCCATGCGCAATACGACCCTGTGTCTCGAATCCGGTAACGTAGGCCAGCACGACGTCGCGGCCACTCGCCCCGAGTTCCTCGCCCAGAGCAAAAATTGCCGGCATCAGTGCCGCTGACGGGTGGCCAGCGATCGAATTGTTGCAGTCGTCGTAGTCCAGCGCATGCGCCGTGAGGCCGTTGATCGCTGCCGCATCCAGCGCCGAGGCGCGCTGCGCCGTGCCCCAGATAAGACCAGGACCATCGCTGCGGTTGCGTGTCAGCACCTTGCGCGCGATCTGCGCCCCCTTCTCGTCGACGCCAGCGAACGCGCAGCCGATGGTGTCGACAAAGGAAATCTTTGCCCAGCGCACGGCCTCGGCCGGGAGGTCATCGTACTTCATCGAAACGATACGTTTTGCAAGCTCGGTGGCAACGGTCATGGCTTCCATTCTCCTGATGGTATGGGGTCTACCGCACGGAAAGCGCGCGGATCAAATCTGTTGACTGGACTACGTCGGCCTGAAACGGAAAGATCTTCTGACACAAAAAGTCATGTACGGCAGCATCGCGATCAGCGCAACAGTCCTCCACCACGATCACGCGGTAGTCGGCATCGGCGGCATATCGCGTCGTGGACAGCACGACGCCGCTCGTCGCGTAGCCGAGCAGGATCAGCGCATTCACGTCGCTGGCCCCGAGTATGACCCGCAGGTCTGTGCCGAAGAACGCGTTGACGCGGTGCTTGCCCACGACCGGCTCGCCGTCGCCCGGTTTCAGCGCCGGATGGATCAGCGCAACCGGATCGCCGACAGCGGGCTGGCCCGACTGCTTGCGCGGCGCGAAGATCTTGTTCCGTTCGCTGATCTCGATATAGCCAGGTCGGAACACTGTGGCGCTGTAGCACACCAGCAGTCCGGCTTTGCGCACTGCCTCGCGCAGCGCGACCGTTTTCTCGACGCACCGCCGGCTGACGGCATGTGACAGCTTCGTCATCGCGTCGGCATAGCAATCGCCGATCAGCAGTGCGGTGCGTTTCCGGTCCAGGTTGATATCATGCATTATTTTATCAAGTATTTGATTTTAAATATAAATTACCGCGCCTGGGGTGGGGTCCACAGCGCGGCGCCTAGTTTCGGCACGGCAATCACTCCCTGCGCCAGCAGCGCTTCGCACGCTGCGGCGTCATAGCCGAGCGACCGCAGAATCTCGACAGTATGCTGTCCCAGCAGAGAAGGGGGAAGATCGCGCGCGGGACCGCCAAACTGGTTCGGCAGCGGAAAGTTGGGAGCTTCGAAATCGTATCCCTGGAACGGCACCGTCGTCAGCTTGCCCGGCTGCCGCGCCTGCGGCGCGTCGAGCACCTTCGCGGCCTGCATGACTTCGGTGTATCCGACGCCGGCTACCTTGAGGCGGGCGGTTGCGGCATCGAAGCTGAGCCCATGGATCGCCGAGCTGACGATATCCTCGACTTCCGCGCGCCGCTTCTTACGTTGGCGCACGGTCGCGAGCGATTCGTCGCCCGCCTGCGGCAGCGACAGCGACAGCGCATCGCAGAACTTGCTCCAGTGGCCGTCTGTCAGCATCATCAGATAAAGCCAGCGCCCGTCGGAGGTCTGATAAGTGCCGTAGCCCGGCATGTTGAATTCACCGCCGCCCTCCGACACCTTCTTCTGGCCAAGGTGCGCCTTCAACTGACCTGTCACGAGATCACGCGCTGCAACGTGCAACCCCGTCTCGTAGAGGCCGACTTCCACGCAGCGCGCCTTGCTGTCGCCCGGCCGGGCGGCCATGGCCGCGAATATGCCGATGACGGCATACGAGCCGGCAAACTGATCGAGGTAGGATGGTCCGAGCCGCATCGGACGGCCGTTAATGCGGTGCTCGTACATCGCCCCCGTGGAAGCTTCCACCAGTGGATTCGACGCAAGGTCGTCCGCGAGCGGCCCGGCACCATAGCCTTGGATATGGCAGTAGACGATGTCGGGACGCACGCGGCGACAGTCGGCGTCGGTCACGCCGAGGCGGCGTGCCGACGCGGGCGCGAGGTTGTGCACGACGATGTCGGCCTTCGCGACCATGCGCTCAAACACGGCGCGGCCCTCGGCGAGCTTGAGATCCACGCACAGGCTCTTCTTGCCGCGGCTGTAGGCGATGAAGGTTCCGCTGGGACCGCCACGCACCATGCTGCGCGTCGGGTCTCCGGCGGGCGACTCGATCTTGATCACGTCGGCGCCGAGCTGCGCGAGCATGTGACCCGCGAACGGCGCAGCCAGCATGGTCCCGAGCTCCAGCACCGTGCGTCCAGCCAGTATCGGTTGCATCGTTTTCCTCCTGCGGCGCCGGCATTGCCGGCACAACGTCAGTAGATCACCTTCTCGCGGATCAGCGTGTCGATCTCGTCGCGTGTCAGGCCGAGCAGATCGCCAAACACATACTGGTTGTGCTCGCCCAGCTTCGGCGTCCACGTGTCGAGGCTGCCCGGCGTGCGCGAAAAGCGCCACGGCGGGCCGACGACCTTGCGCGACTGTCCTTCGGGACTGTTCAGGCTCTGAATCGCGCCGCGCTGGTTGAGGTGCGGATCGTCCACGATGTCCTGCGACGTGTACGACGGGAACGCCGCCACGCCAGCGGCCTGCAGCATCCGCGCGACGTCCTCGCGCTTCCGGTCGCACGTCCAAGCCGTGATTTCTGCGTCAAGATCCTTGCGGTTCTGCCAGCGCGTTCCGGCTTCAGCGTATTTCGGGTTCGTCAGCCAGTCCGGCCTGCCGAGGGCACCCGCGAGACCGCGCCATTCCATGTCGGTCGCAACGGCGATCGACACCCAAGAGTCCTTACCGGCGCAGGGGTAGACGTTATGCGGAGCCTTGTTCGCCGCATCGTTACCCTGCCGCCCCGGCGCCGTGCTGGTCGCCGCGAACTGCAGTAGCGCATCGCCGATGAACGACGTCGCAACCTCGCGCGCGGCAAGATCGACGTGCAGGCCGAGTCCCGTACGCTTCTTCCGGAATAGTGCCGCCAGTGCGACTGTCGCCGCATTAAGCCCGGCACTGTGATCCATGACGTGACGCAGTTCCACCGGCGGGCCGTCCTTATAGCCTGTCAGCGTCCCCAGACCGCCAGTCGCGCCGAAGAGTGGCGCATAGCCCGCATAGCTGCGCTCCGGCCCGGTCTGGCCGCAGGCTGACACAGAGAGCATGACGATGTCGGGCTTCACCGCTTTCAGCGCCGTGTAGCCGAGCCCGAGGCGCTCCATCACTCCCGGGCGGAACGATTCACACATCATGTCACTCACCGCCACGAGCCGCTTTGCGAGTTCCACGCCGCGGGGCTCTTTGAGGTTGATCTGCACCGACTTCTTGTTCGCAGCGACCTGCGCAAATGATGCAGCCTCCATTCTGCCATAGACCGGATGCGGCTTCCTGAAAACATCCAGTCGTTTGCTCGTTTCGACCTTGATGCACTCGGCACCCAGAAGCGCGAGTAGATGCGTGCTGAACGGGCCCGCCGCGTGCACAGTAAAATCGGCGATGCGCAAGCCCTGCAACGGCTTATTAATGCCGCGGTTCCCGGCGCTCATGACGCGCCCGCTCCGGCCCAACGCTGAAGGTCGGACGCAGTATGGCCGAGCCACTCGCCCAAGACCCGCGCATTGTCAGCTCCCGGCTGCACGGCGCAGAACACGAGCTTCTCCGGCAGCATGAACTGATAGGGTGCCGCGAGCACAGGAATCTCGCCAAGGCCCGCCGCCGGCACTTTATGGAACATCTCGCGCACACGAGTCTGCTCTGACTCTAGGATCTCGTCCGGTTCCGCGTACTTCGCAAGCGGCACACCAAGGGCCTGCCCGCGCTTCACCACATCCTCCACCAGTTGCATCTTAGCCCAGGCACGCAAGTGCAGATTGATGAGCTTGCCACGGCGGCCACGATCAAGTGGATCCTTCAGCTCCGGATCGAGCGCCCACTTGGGATCACCCATGAGCTTCACAAGACCTTCCCACTGGTGCTGCTCAAGCGTAAGCACCTGTACATAACCATCACAGCACTCCAGCACCCCTCCGTATTTGAACGAGCGCTCGTGCCGGTTCTCTAGAGTGCCCTCGCCTAGCTGCTGAATCGCGAAGCAACTAATCGCCACATTAACATCTTGCACTGACACATCGACGAACTGGCCGCCCATCTCCTGCTGCACCATAAGCGCAGCGAACGTCGCACATACAGCCGAAGTGCCCCCATTAAATTCCGCGAAATGCCCGTAGATTTTCACAGGTGGCCGATCCGGAAACATTTCCAGCGCAAGGCCATTGGGCATCAAGTAGCCCTCACCGCCAGCATGGAACAGATTAAGCTCGTAGCCTCGGTATTCGCTGTGCTCACCGATCGCACCAAACGGCAGAACAGACACGTAGATGAGCTCTGGGCACCTGCGCGCAACCTCGTCCGGCGTAATGCCGAGCCGCGCTCGATCCGATGGTGCCGTGTCATCGAGAAATACTGACGCGCGGTCGATCAGTTCGCCCAGTATCGCCCTGCCTTCAGGCAGGCCAAGATTCAGCGTGACACTCGACTTGTTAACGTTGAGATAGGCGAACAACGGGCCGACCCCGCACTCCGCGTGTAGCGAAGCACCTTCCCTGCGCAAGGGATCACCGTCCGGCGGCTCCACCTTTATCACCGTGGCCCCCATCAGCGCAAGAACACGACCGGCATACGACGCCGCCACACTGGTCGCGTGCTCTACAACCACCACGCCAGACAACGGTGCCCTGTTTGATGGATCGCTCATATGTCCGTCAGCGCCTTCGCTTTCCGTTTGACCTGGTACCGTTACCTAACCATCGGCAAGCCGAGATCAAAACCCGCACCGTCGATGACTGGCTTGTGCGTTAGATCCTTTGAAGGCAGCATAACCGTGGCCAAGCCCGGCGCCGTAATCTCGCCGCGCTGGTTTTCCGCCCAGATATCAAGATCAACAAGCGCATAACCGTCATTCACGTACTTTCGTGCAACCTTGCCTTTACACCAAGTCGTGTCGCCAACGATATTGAACCGGCGCATCTCTGCTCGCAACCGCTTCAAATAAGCGGAATCACCCATCCAGTTCGTGACTAACGTCGTGAGCCAACTCGTCCGTCCGGGTCCGTAGTCGTACGCGGCAGGAACACCGACCTGCTGCGCGACGGACCCGCGCTGATGCCCTATGCCAGTGTATTCGATGCCGCCGCCAGCTTCCGGATTTCGGAAGTAGTGACCTGGATGCTTCTGCGCGTTCATCAGCACCAGACCGTGCGTAAGGCCACGACCTACACCAACGTTGAAACCCTTGAGATCCATTGCGGTCAGCGGTCCGCGCGCGATCGGGTCTATTTCGTCGCCTTCGTTAACATCCTGCCAGTAACGCACCTTACCACCACGGATACGACTGACCTCATTTAACTCAACTTCCTCGATCCTTGCGATCTCCTCTGGCGTGTACTGATGTGTCTTCACACCCTCGTGCTTTCCAGATTCTCGCGAAGCTCGTCGCTCGTGCCGCGTACACCACCCTAAGGTCTTCGCAATCAAATCGTCGCTTTGATTAAGAAAAAGTGCCTCGGTGTACTGCAAAACCAGTTTGCCTGAGAGCTTGCTCGACTTTTCGACCACGCCAACGACGCGCTCGATACAGTTCATCTTGTCGCCTGGACGCCAAGTCCTGAAAAACTCCCAATCATTACCCGCGAAGAAGCCATGCACACCGGAAAAGCCCCAACGTGTGCGCCCGATGTAACCGTAGGCCATTGGCATCGTGGGATGCGCCACGATCGACGAGTAGCGGCTACACCTCCCGTATTCTGCGTCGCGAAACAATGGATTCAGGTCGCCAGTACCGTTGCAGTAGTTCCGAATCGTATCAATCGTTAAATCTTGCACAAACGGCCCTTCCGGTCGGAGGATCATGCCGATCATTGACTTGGCTACGGCCATCGCCTCTTCGGTGATTCGTCCCTCCGGTGGACTATCCTTCAGATCGGCCTTATTGTCCTTTGCACTCATTGCGAATCTCCTGTGAACTATTTCCACGATCGAACCGACTTCGCGCTTCGGTCCCGCAACTCAGTCGGCCTCTGGCAAGCAGGCACCAGGTGCACCTAGCTGTTTTTTTGATTGTTCCGACGAAGTTAGATTATTAGATAGACGAAGCTATCTTATCAAGCAATTAATTTATATACTTGCCATACAATTATTGTCTAATTACATCATGACGCTACGCCAACTCCGCTGTTTTGCAGCCGTAATCAAGGCTGGCTTCAATCTTTCAGTTGCGGCCCGCACGCTGCACATCTCCCAGCCAGGCATCAGCCGCTACATAAAACTACTTGAGGAAGAACTTCAGGTCCCACTCTTCGTACACTCTCACAACCGCTTCGTAAGTCTTACGCCAGCAGGGCAGGCAATCGCAAACATTACAAACCGTGCGCTACTTAACATCCAAAGCATACCCGCCGTTGCCAACGACTATCGAGTGGGCGAACTGGGCCAGCTCGTAATTGCGACGAATCCTGGGCACGCTCGCTACTCCCTGCCACCGGCTATGGAACGCTTTATCAAGTGCCACCCACGTGTACGTGTGCGCATACGACAAGGTAACTCGTCACAGGTTGCACAGTGGGTCCTGAGCGGTGATGCCGAGTTGTTCATCTCAACCGGCCCCACCGACCCGAACCCAGAACTCTTGCTGCTGCCGTGCAGCCAGATCCATCCGACCGTGCTTACTCCAGCAGATCATCCGCTCGCCCGCAAGCGAAAACTAACTCTCGAGGAGCTCTGCTCGTATCCGATCATCACGTATGACGCGGAGTTTGCATTTCACGCGAACGTTATGCGATCATTCCACACCAAAGGCCTTGAGCCCGATATCCTGCTAAGCGCAACGGATGCCGAAATCATGAAGATTTACGTTAGAGCCGGATTAGGCATCGCAATCGTCGCACACAGCGCCTTTGATGTACGACTTGACCAAGACCTGCGTGGGCTTGACGCTCGAAATTTGTTTCATTCGACCATGCTGCACATCGGGCTAAAACGCAACGTCTATCTGACGAAGCACCTCATGCGCTTCATCGAGTTCTTCGCCCCGCACCTCAAGGTTGCGGACTTACGCAAGGCTATCGCCACTTGAAGGCGTGTTGCAATAATAGGAGTAAAAGAGAATGAAAACCCTCGCACTTTTCTGCTCGGCAATATGCTTGGCTATCAGCACTAGCGCCTTTAGTCAGCAATATCCGAATAGACCTGTGCGCATGGTCGTCGGCTTCACGCCAGGCGGGGGCGCAGACACCATCGCCCGAATCATCGGCTCGAAATTCAGCGAACGTACAAAACAAACACTCATCATCGATAACCGTCCCGGCGCCGGAGGAATGGTTGGCACTGCAATCATCGCAAAATCGGCACCAGATGGCTACAACCTGCTGTTTGCCAACGCGAGCTTCGTGACCAATCCGGCCCTGCACACAAAGACCGTGACTTACGACCCCCGCGAGTTTGCGCCGATCTTCCGGCTCGGCTCGTCGCAATACCTGCTCACGGCAAACTCATCACTCCCCGCATCATCTGTCAAAGAATTAATTGCACTTGCAAAATCTCGTCCCGGAAAGCTGCTTTCCGCCTCCGCAGGACTCGGTGGGCCCGGACATCTCTCGCTAGAATTGTTCAAAATGATGACCGGCATCGACATCACGCACGTACCGTACAAGGGCACCGCTCCAGTAATCACGTCGCTACTTGGCAACGAAACGCAAATGGTTTTCGGTAATGCGGGTGCGATGGCACCGCTTGTGCGCTCCGGAAAACTGAAAGGTCTAGCAGTCACAGGTGCCGCTCGCTCTCCTGCCGCACCTGAGTTCCCAACCGTCGCTGAAGCTGGTGTACCTGGATTCGAGGTCAGCAGTTGGTATGGCATCTTTAGCCCGAAGGGCCTACCGGCGCCGATCATCAACTTCATACACAAGGAGGTTGAAGCAATTCTCGAATTGCCTGACGCACGCGAACTTCTCGCCAAAGCCGGTTTAGAAATTGCGGGCATGTCGCCAGATAGATTCTCGACCTACGTGCAGAGCGAGATCGTTAAATGGGGCAAGGTCGTCCGAACCGCGGGTATTCGTCTCGAGTAATCCGCTACGCTCGAAGATAACCCCACCCATCCTTCAGTTTTCCGTTAAATCTGTCACTTGACGGAAACACTACTGCTGGTACGCGCTGTGCTACGATGTCGTGTATCCAAGTGTCGTAGAACACTACCCACGGACCCAGCCGTTTCGGCCAAACCCTATCGATTGCCTTGAGGCCGAACGAATCAACATCGACGCAATTGAAGCTAGCTTGATCTCCAACTGCGTCTGCAGCATCGCTTAAGCTTCAACACTTAACTAATTATTTCGATGCAATATTTTTTTCCGAGAAATATTCCCCCTGTCTTTTGATGGCACCATGCATGCAAGTCTGACCTTGCCCCTGAATTCCGTAGTTCTTAGCCGATCCATTATGCGACCTTCTTCAACTGTGCCGCGAGCCAGTTATTCTCGAACTGCATCGGACTCAGGTAGCCCAGCGTCGAGTGAAGCCTGCCGTGATTGTAAAACGTCAACCAGTCAATCACCTCGTCCATCGCCTGCCGGCGTGTCTCGAATGTTCGCCCGTGCAGCTGGCCGACCTTCAATGACCCCCACAAGCTTTCGGTGGGCGCGTTGTCCCAGCAATTGCCCTTGCGGCTCATCGAGCTTCGCATGCCGTATTGCGCCAACACTGCCTGAAATTCATGGCTGCAATACTGACTGCCGCGGTCCGAATGGAAGATCAATCCCGGTCCAGGGTGCCGCCGGAACCACGCCATTCTCAGTGCATCGGTCACCAGGCTGGTCTGCATGTGAGCTGCCATGCTCCAGCCGACCACGTGTCGGCTATGCAGGTCAATCACAGCGGCCAGGTACAGCCATCCCTCATTGGTGGAGATATAGGTAATGTCACTTGTCCACACGGCATTGGGCTGCTCGGGCTGGAAGTTGCGATCCAGAAGGTTGGGCGCAATGGGCAGGTTGTGTTTGCTGTCCGTGGTAACGACGTACCGGCGTTTGCCCCTGGCTTTAATCCCGTGTTGTTTCATGAGCTTCTGGATACGGTCTTTCCCGACCCGCACTCCTCGACTCACCAGTTCCTTCCAGATCCGGGGCCAGCCGTATTCGCCTTTGCTACCAGCGTGGGCGGCTTTGATATGGGCCAGCACCGCTTCGTCACTGAGGCGTCTCCCAGGCGTCGAAGGCCCCCTGGGAGCCCTGCAGGCAACATGCTCAAAGTAGCCGCTGGTACTTACCCCCAGCACCGCGCATTGCAAAGTGATCGGCCATTGGCGCTTGTGCCGGGTGATCCAGGCGTACCTCACAGGGACTCCTTCGCGAAGTACGCCGTCGCCTTTTTTAAAATATCGCGCTCCATCTTGACCCGCGCCAGTTCTGCCCTCAGTCGCGCCAACTCCATTTGCTCCGCACTCACCGGTTTCGCGCCAGCCCCTGCGAGCTTGCCCTGGGCTGCCCAGCGTACCCAGTTGCCCAGTGTTGCCTTGGGCACCCCCAACACCTTGGCCGTCACCGCCTTGGCTTGTCCTCCCTGTACCAGCCGTACCGCCTCCAGCTTGAACTCCAGCGTGTACGCCGCTCTCTTGCCCTTTTCTGTCGTCATTTCGTATCTCCTTTACCGTCCAATTTACACTCGATTAAGAAATACGTTTTTCAGGGGCAACCTCATGTCAAACAGCCGCAATAACAGCACGCTTTATTTCGACGCAACATCTGACGCTATCACGCGGATTCTGGATCACAAGCGATGTGGTCGAAGGTTTTACCTGACGCTATGGCGTGCATACCTTGGTCTGGCACGAGGCGCACGAAACCATGGAATCCGCAGTCACACGGAAAAAAACCATCAAAGGATGGAAACGAAAATGCAAGCTGTCTCTGTTAGAAAGTGAAAATCCGCAATGGATCGACCTGTACAACAGTCTGACTTGACTATCTTTTCATGTGCTTACTGGATTCCGGCTTCCCCCCAAGGGGACTTCCTTCGGGGCGCGCCGGAATGACGAGTTGGACAATTTTCAACTTACGTAAAATAAAATTATGAGCGAATTCGCATGGGTTCTGAAAGGCCGCTGCTACAAACTCGGCCATGACGTATGGCATGCCGGCGGCGTAGTGCCAAACTGGCTAATCACGGGACGACACTTCGATCCCAAGGACATCATCCCGCACCTGTTCGAGGAAACCGATCCCGGCTTCCATACCCGCTGCAAACCGGGCGACATCATTGTCACCGGCCGCAATTTCGGCATGGGGCCGAAAATGAACGGCTACATCGCAATGCAGGCGCTGGGCCTGGGGCTGGTCTGTGAATCGATGCCCTTCCTCGCCTACCGCGCCGCCATCGGCTGCGGCGTGCGCGTCATCACCGATTGCGTCAACGTCACCGAGATGTGCGAAACCGGCGATGAACTCGAAGTCAATTTTCGTGACGGTTTTTTCATCAACCACACCCGCGACTTCCGCCGCGAATATCCACCGCTCCCTGACGCACTGATGGAAATTGTCGAACTTGGCGGCAATGCCGGCTGGCTGCAGCAGTGGCATGCCAAACGCGGCGCGACGGCAGAATCATGACGCAACATTGCAACGAGTACGGTCAGCCCATCGGCTTTCCTGTCGCGGACTGGACGGCCCCGCCGCTGCCGCCACGGGAACCGCTAAGCGGCCATTATTGCCGCCTCGAACCGCTGAACCCGGAACGCCACGCCGAAGAACTGCATGCCGCCAATTCGCTGGAAGCCGATGACCGCGGCTGGACCTATGTCGCTTACGGTCCGTTTACGGCGCCCGCCGATTACCGCCACTGGACCGAAACCTACGGCCAGCGCGACGATCACCGCTTTTACACCATCATTGATCTCGACAGCGGCAGGGCGGCCGGCGTCGCCGCCTATATGCGCATGGATCCCGCCAGCGGCAGCATCGAAGTCGGCGCCATCAAATACACGCCGCTGATTGCACGACAACCGGCGGCGACTGAAGCCATGCACCTGATGATGATGAACGCCTTTAAACTCGGTTACCGTCGTTACGAATGGAAATGTGACGCCTTGAACGAACCGTCGCGTCTTGCCGCAGAGCGTCTCGGCTTTTCTTACGAGGGAACTTTCAACCAGGCCCTGATCTACAAGGGGCGCAATCGCGACACGGCATGGTTTTCAGTCCTCGACAGTGAATGGCCTGCGCTGAAGAAGGCACACGAACAATGGCTGGCTGCGGATAATTTCGATGCGCAGGGCCACCAGATTGTCAGCCTGTCCGGACTTACCGCTCACCTGCTGCGCCAGCACCACTGGAGCGTATTACCCGAAGAGCACTGATAATTAATTGATTTTATTAATTTTTTTTGACGTCCGCGCACGGGCGGCACTGACGATGCGCTGCAGGGCCTCGCCGTAGGCAACACCGGCAAAACATACATTGTTGCCCATCGCATGCGGATGCAGATCCGGATTGGCGTTGGCTTCGAGAAACACCAGCCGTCCATCCGGCGTCAGCCGGTAATCGATACGGCCGTAATCGCGCAGTTTCAACGCATGGAAAATCGCGCGGCTGGCGGTTTCAACATCACGCTGCAGGTTGCGCGACAGTTTCGCCACCCGCCAGCGTACCCGCCAGCGAGTACGGTAAGCGCCGTCGTTTTTCAGCTTGTAGGACGCAAATGCCGGCGCGCCCCGCCCCTTGCGGCCGATCACCAGCTCGACCGGCGGCATTACCTCGGGTGTGCTGCCGAGCAGCGCGACATACAGATCGCAGCCCTCGATGAATTCCTCGCAGATCAGCGGTGCCGCCACGCGCTTGCGCAACACGCGCACGCGCTGCACCAGTTCACGTTCGTTTTTGACCAACGAATTGCCGCGCACCTCGTCCGATCCGTCGCCGAACTGCGGCTTGACGATCAGTGGATAGGGCACACGCGGATTGCGGACGGGGCCGCGCGGCGGAATCACGAAATGCCGCGGCACGCCGACGCCGAGGTCGGCGACGATGCGTTTGGACAGGGCCTTGTCGCGCGCCAGCCTGAGCCCGCTCAGGCCGGTCCCCGTATACGGTATCTGCAACAGATCGAGCAGCCCGGCGATCGCCGCGTCCTGGCTGCGGTCACCGTCCACGCATTCGGTCAGGTTGAACACCAGACGCGGCTTCAGTGCGCGCAATTCGGCGATCACCGGCTCCACTGCGGTGTCGAAGGGCACCACGGTGACTTTCAGGCGCTGCGCGCGCAGCGCGTCCAGCAGGTATGCCTCGACACTGCTGCGTTCCGGCACAAAACGGCCGGATGCCCTGCGATCGCCGGCTTCGGCGTCAACCAGCAGCGCAACGTCGCAGCGCATATTATTGATCTTAAGTCGATCGATTTGCAGTCGCGCCATGGCCTAAATTGTAACCCGTGACCGGCCGCGCGCCCACGCGTTGCGCTGGACGCCGGCCACCGCTAGCCACTGCCATCTGCTGGCGCACAGTCCTGCCCCGAGAAAAACCTGCAGAACTGGCGGGCCTTTCCTGCCGGCGGCGAATCCGACATTTCGGCACGCCACCAGCAGCTGGTGCTGAAAAAGCGCTGCCCGACCATCGAAACCATCGTCCAGTACAAACCCGGTGCGGGCGGCGGCCTGATGTGGGCACAGATCAACAGCATGCCCGCCGACGGTTTCAACGTCATCGGCATCAACCCGCCACACACCGTGCTGCAGCCGTTCGAAGGCCAGGTCCAGTATAAAAACGCGGACATCATGCCGGTCTACTGGTTTCACCACACCCCCGATGCAATCGTCGTTCCCGCCGACAGCCCGATCAAATCCTTCCAGTATCTGATCAAGGCGGCCAAGGCAAATCCGGAGAAACTGACCTTCGCCGGATCAGGCACCAACTCGGCCAACCACGCGGCGCACGAAAAACCCAACGTGATGGCCGGCGTCCGCACCACCTACGTGCCGTTCAAGGGCACCGGCGACCTGACGACCGCAGGACTCGGCGGCCACGTCACCGGCGCGATGTCGTATTCGGCGTTTGCGATCAACAACAAGGGCAAGGTGCGCGCACTGATTGTGGCGATGGACAAGCGCCATCCGCTGTCGCCCGATGTGCCGACCTTCAAGGAACCGGGTTTTGACTGGGTTGACGGCGCCTACCGCGGCATCGGCATGGCGAAATCGAGCCCACCCGAAGCACGCAAGCGTATGTCGGACCTGTGGGCTGCGCTCAACAACGAACCGAAAATGAAGGAACTCGCCGCCAAAAGCGGTTTCGAGCTGGTCAATGTCGGCCCCGACAAAATGGATGCGTTCATGAAGGACCGCATACAGGCTTATACCAAAGTCGCCAAACGCATGGGGCTGACCAAGCAAGGTCACCCACCACAAAAAAACGGGGCCTGCGGGCCCCGTTTTTACGTTAATACTTCAAAATCCACCAAATCCAGACTCACGCGATGCTGACGCCCGCTTCTGCCATCGCATGCAACACGCGCTCCGGCAGCAGCGGCTGCTGGCGCAGCCGCACCCCTGTCAGTTGAAAGAGTGCATTGGCAATGGCCGAAGGCACCAGCGGCGTGGCCATCTGCCCGGCGCCGGTGGGATGATTGCGCGTCTGTACCAGCTTGATGTGGATATTGGGAATATCGCGCATCCGCGGCACGTGATAGTCATAGAAGTTGGACTGCTTGACCGCGCCATCGACGATGTCGATGCGTTCAGTCAGCGCCAGCCCGAGACCATAAACAATCGAACTTTGCGTCTGCGCGATGATGTTGTCGGGCTGCACCGCCACTCCGGCGTCGATGACGCACCAGAAATCATGCACATGGATACGGCCATCCCTCGCCAGCGACACTTCAGCAATACCCGCCACCTGCGTGCCGCTGTAATCGAGATAGGCCACGCCGAGTCCGCGGCCCCGGCGCTTGCGCCCCCAGTCGGCCATACGCGCGACCTCTTCGATGGCATTTTTTGCCCGCTGCGCACGCGGGGTTCCGGCGAGCTGGAGGATGCGGAATTCGACCGGATCGACACCAAGTTTAGCGGCCAGTTCATCGATGAACACTTCATTGGCAAAACTGTTCTGGCCAACACCGATGGCGCGCAGCGGCGCGGTACGCATGCCGGTGTCCTGCTGCAATCCTTCCGCCAGCCGGTGCGCAATGTCGTAGGTCGGGAGTTCCGTACCGCGCATGGCGATGTTGTCGCGCCCCTTGGATTCCTTGTAACGCACCGGATCCATGAAAGCGAGCACGCGGTCGCTGACCACGCGGTGATGCCAGGCGACGATCTTGCCCTGGCTGTCGAGACCAGCGCGAATACGGTTCACGTAGAGCGGGCGGAAGCGTCCGTTGTGCAAATCGTCCTCACGCGTCCACATCACCTTGACCGGTTTGCCGGCCGCTTTTGACATCAGCACCGAATCGACGATGAATTCGACATCGCGGTTGCCGCGACGGCCGAAGCCGCCGCCGAGCAGCATGCCGTTGAATTTGACCTTGGCTTCGGGAATACCCAGCGCGGCAGCCGCCGCGGTGACGGCAACCGTCTGGCTTTGCGTGCCACACCAGATCTCGCAGCCGTCGGCAGTAACCGCTGCCACTGAATTCAGCGGTTCCATCTGCGCGTGATAGGCATAGTCGGCACGGTATTCACCCTCGAACACTGTTGCTGCCTTGCCCATGGCGCCGGCGATATCGCCCTGCGTCTCCCAAGCCACGCCCTTCGCGTTCGGGTCTTTGGCCAAAGCGGCAAACTGCGCATAGCCCTTGTCGTTCGAGAAACCCCAGCCGGTTGCCTCGCGTGACCAGGTGACTTTAAGCGCCTTTTTTGCCTTGAAGGCCGCCCACGGGTTCTGCGCGATCACCCCGACACCGAATTTCAGCGGCACAATCTGCAGCACACCATCGATCGCTCGTGCTTCGCGGTCGTCAATTTTCTCCGGTGCCGCGCCTTCCACCGGCTCGCGCAGTATCGCGCCATACACCATGCCCGGCACCTGCACATCAATGCTGTATTGCGCAGAACCATTGACCTTGCCGGCGACATCCACCCGCGGCAGATCCTTGCCGATCAGGCGGAACTGCGCCTTGGCTACCGGCTCGACGGTAACCTCCGGCGCCTGTGCCGGGACTTTGGCAAAGGCCGCGATCTCGCCATACGACAAACGGCGCCCGCTGCGCGGATGCACCGCGTAACCGGGTTCGCTGACCACTTCGGCCAGCGGCACGCCCCAGCGCTGCGCCGCATTGTCGAGCAGCACGTAACGCACCTGTGCACCGAATTGACGCAGATTGTTGAAATAACCGGTCACCGTCGCACTGCCCGCGGTGTATTGCAGGAAACGGAACGCCGGGTTGCCGTAGAGCTTGTCGTTGGGCGGCGCCGCAACAATACGCACCCTGGACCAGTCGGCGTCCATCTCATCGGCGACAATCACCGGCAGCGCCGTCAGCGAGCCCTGGCCCATCTCCGCTGCAGGCGACATGATCGCCACCGTGCCGTCGGTGAACACGGTGACCCAGTTGTTGAGTCTGACACTGCCGGTTGCAGCTTCAGCGGCCCCCGCCACCAGGTGCTGCAGTGCCGGCGCGCCGGCGGCGATACCAAAAGTCAGTCCGGCTGCGCCGGTCATGAAGCGGCGGCGGCCGGCATTCAGAGTCGCGGCTTTGGCATTTTTTGTCGTCTTCATGATTGCACACCTCCACCGCCTGCGGCGCGTTCAATCGCTCGTGCAATGCGCACATAAGTGCCACAGCGGCAGATGTTGGGACTCATGTAATCGACGATTTCCTCGCGCGTCGGTCGCGGGTTCTGTTTCAGCAACCCTGCCGCGCGCATGATCTGGCCCGACTGGCAGTAGCCGCATTGCGGCACCTGTTCCGCAAGCCAGGCCTTCTGCAACGGATGGCTGGTGTCGGGCGACAGCCCTTCGATGGTGGTGACCTGCTTGCCGGCCACATCCTGTAATGCATGCAGGCAGGATTGGGTCGGTTCGCCGTTGAGGTGCACAGTGCAGGCGCCGCACTGCCCGACGCCGCAGCCGAACTTGGTACCGGTGAGCTTCAACTGCTCACGCAGCACCCATAGCAGCGGCGTATCAGGCGCTGCCGTAACCGATTGCTGCTTGCCGTTGACGGTCAGCGTCACGGTGATATTGCTCATGTGCTCCCCCCTTGCGTTGATGGAACGCTTCCTCGGAGCGCGCGGTCTGCGCCACGCTGCAATGATGAGAACTTTACTCCTTTAACCCAGACGCAATGCAGCGCTGTGAGGCGCCACGCAGGGCACTTTAACTTATTGTTTTTATTAACTAAATAATCTGTCCGGCACGGAACAGTCCGCGCGGCACGTGGTGCAGCGGCTCGAATCCGTCGCGGGTGATGCGGATCAACTCTCCCACCTGTACGCCAGCGCGCGGCGCGCCATCGAAGCCGGTGGTAGTGACGTTGGGCTGCACCACCACGGTCATGTTTTCTTCGAGTGTCATCTCCGGCAGCGCACCGGCCATGCGGCTGCGGGTGCCGACGATGGGCTGAAAATAACCGCCGCCGAAACCGTGCATCAGGTCGTCGCAAACGGTGTATCCCTTCATTTCGATCAATCCTGTGGCCGCGAGGATTTCCGCCATGGTCGCACCGTGGCGCAGCACAGCGGTCACTGCATCAAAGGCGGCTTCGGCAGTCGCATGCAGGTCGCGGTACAAGGGCGTTGCGTCGGCATCCACGGTAAAGGTGCGCAGCACCTGCCCCGGATAATCCCACCAGTACGCCGACAGCTCGCAGGACACGATGTCACCCGCCCGCACCTGACGCGGCGAAGGGTGCTGCGGCGGCACGTACAGATGCGGCTGCGCCATCGCGGTGACACCGATGTAATGGATCATGGTGGTGCCGCCCAGCCTGACATAGGCGCCCTCGACAATGGCCGCCAGTTCGCGCTCGTTCAGCCCAGGCCGCGTCTCCGCCACCAGCGCGCACAGCCCGGCGTCGGAAAACGCCGCGCCGATGCGCAGCCAGTCGATTTCCTCAGCCGACTTGATCATGCGCAACCGCGTGTATTCGGCATCCAGCGCAACCATGGTGAATTGCGCTTCGAGCAGACGGTACTTGGATACCCCCAGCGGCCCGATGATGCCGACGCGTTTTGCACCGCGGCGCTTGAGCTCTGCGATGGTTTTAGCCATGCCCTGATGCTCACCCCAGCGCACATCGACGCCTACGGCTATTTTTTGGCCCAGCGGAAAATGGTTATGCCACTCCATGTGCATGGCCATCTGCTCGCCGGGCTTGAAAATCACGAAGGCTTCGACGGTACCCGGCCAGCCGGTCACCCACTGCGGCGCATTGCCGGTACGGTGATCGGTGATGACCAGTAGATGGTCGCAGCCGTGTTTTTCCATGACCCCGGCCAGTGCGGCGTGGCGGCGGGCATATTCGGCATCAGAAAACCGCGGGTACTCCTGCTGCAAGATCGCCAGCAGCCGTGGTTCCAGACCCAGCGGATTCGCTGCAACGGTGGTCACAGGCCCATACCTTTCAGCGTCTGTGCCCCGTAACGCGCACCGGCGCCGGCGCCGATCGCAAAAACAGCATCGAGTTCGGCACGCACATCAGCCGGAAGCTCCAGTTCAGCAGCCGCAGCATTCAGCTCGACGTTAGCCGTACGGTTGGTGCCGGGAATCGGCACGATGAAATCCTCTTGCGCCAGCAACCAGGCCAGCGCGGTCTGCGCCGGCGTTGCGCCCATGCGCTGCGCAACCGACTCCAGTTGTTTGACCAGTTCAAGGTTGCGAGCCAGGTTTTCCGGAAGAAAACGCGGGTTGCGGCGGCGCCGGTCGCCCTCCGGCAGGTCATCCACGCTCTTGATGTTACCGGTCAGCAGCCCGCGGCCCAGCGGCGCATACGCCACGTAACCAATGCCGAGTTTTTTGCACGCCGGCAGGATCTCCTGCTCCACATCGCGATACCACAGCGAGTATTCGGTCTGCAGCGCCGCCACCGGATGTTCGATGTGCGCGCGTTGCAGCGTGTTGACGCCCGCCTCACAGAGGCCGATCCAGCGCACCTTGCCGCGTTTGACGAGATCGGCCATGGCGCCGACGGTTTCCTCGATCGGCACGCCGGGATCAACACGATGCAGGTAATAGAGATCGATGACGTCGGTGCCCAGCCGCTTCAGGCTGGCGTCACAGCATTCAAATACATATTCCGGCCGGCCATTGGTACCCTTCTTGCCGTCGGGCAGGTCGATGTTGCCGAACTTGGAGGCGATCAGCACCCGGTTGCGCTGCGGTTTCAGCGCGCGGCCGAGCAGCACCTCGTGGCGCATGCCCCAGTAGGCATCCGAGGTATCGAAGAGATTGATGCCGAGATCGAAGGCGCGGGCAATCGCCGCGTTGAATTCATCCTCCAGCGCATCGCCGAACTGCACCGGCTGCGCGCCGCGCCCCATGCTGACCGCGGAGACCTCGGGACCGTTTTTGCCGAGACGGCGGAATTTCATCGTGACCTGCCTTTACAAAAAAACAACGGGCGGTGCATCCAGCGCCGCCCGGCTGTTGTTGACCGAAAACCTGCTCCATGCCCAGCCGGTTTATTGCGGCTTGATACCGGCCGCCTGCAGCACTTTGGCGCCGACTTCGATTTCGGAACGCACAAACCTGGCAAACTGCGCTGGCGTCATCTCCATCGGCTCATTGCCGAGGGCCGCCAGTCTCGCCTTGATCGCCGGGTCGTTGCCGGCGTCCTTGATCGATGCGGCGATCTTGCTGATGATCGGTTGCGGCACGCCGGTGGGCGCCCAGATGCCGAACCACAGCGAAAAATCGAAACCCGGCACGCCGGACTCTGCAATCGTCGGCACATTGGCCAGGATGCTGCTGCGCTTGATCGTGCTCACGGCGATGGCGCGGACTCTCCCGGCCTGCACATGCGCCAGCGTGGTCGATATCGGTGCGAAATAGAAATCAACGCGGTTGCCCAGCACATCCGCCAGCGCCTCCGCCGAACCCTTGTACGGCACATGGTTCATGTTGATCTTGGCCATCAGCTTGAGCTTCTCGAGGTTGAGATGCGTGCCGCTGCCGATGCCTGCCGAGGCAAAATTGAGCACACCCGGCTTCGCCATGGCCGTCTTGATCACGTCCTGCACGGTGTTGAATGCAGTGCCGGGATTGGTGACCATGAGGTTGGGCTGCTGGGCAAGAGGCCCGATATCGACAAAATCCTTCAGCGTGTCAAAAGGCAGCTTGGCGTACAGCGACGGGTTCACCGTATGCCCTGACGAGTGCATCAGCAGCGTGTAGCCGTCCGGCGTGGACTTCGCCGCGATGGCGGCGGCAATCGAACCACCGGCACCAGGCCGGTTATCGGCGATCACCTGGTGTCCCCACATTTCCGTCCACTTCTGCGTGTACAGCCGGCCGACGATATCCGTCGCACTGCCCGGGGGGAATGCGACGATGAAACGCACAGGTTTGGTCGGGAAATCCGCCGCCATCACCTGCGCTGCCGCAGACGCCAGTAACAACACTGCCATTTTCTTGATTTTATTCACGACAATTCCCTCCTTGTTATGAACGATCAGAGCCCGTCACCAATCTCCACATTTTCCGGTTTGAGTTCAATGCCGGAGGCCTTGGCCTGCAGCAGCAGCAGTTGCGAGAAGTCCTGATCATAACCGTTGCCGATCAGGGTTTGCACCAGATCGCGCGTAATCGCCGTGGTCGGCATCGGCACGCCGTAAGTGCGGCCGGCAGCCAGTCCAAGGTCGATGTCCTTGCGCAGCAGTTCCGGCGTGAAGGTCACGTGGAAATCAAGATTGGACAGCGCCGGGGTCTTGTAGGTGGTGAACATCGACCCCATCACGCTTTTATTCAGGAAATCGAGGAAAGCGTGGCGCTGCATACCGGCTTTTTCCGCGAGCACGGTGATTTCGCACAGGTTCTGGATCACCACGCCGAGCATCACGTTGTGGCAGATCTTGGCGATGCGCGACAGTTCACCATCACCGACGTAGGACACGCCGCGACCGATGGCCTCGAGGTACGGGCTCACTGCATCAAAGGCAGCCTTCGGACCGGAAGCGACCACGGTCAGCTTGCCGGCCTTGATGACCTTGGCGTTGCCGGATACCGGCGAGGCCAGAAACTGGATGCCCTTCTCCGCCAGCTTGGCGCGAATCTCGGCGGACTCTTCCAGCGAGATCGAGGTGCTGTCGACGATGATTTTCGGTTTACCGCCTTTGGACATTACACCGTTCGGTCCGAACAACACTTCCTTCACGTCCTTGCCCGTCGACACCATGGTGAACACGATATCGCAGCCGGCCAGATCGGTCAGGTTGTCGGCGACTTTTGCCCCCGACTTGGCCAGCGGTTCGGCTTTGGACTTCGTACGGTTCCACACGGTGATGTCGCAACCGGCTTTCGCCAGCCGCTCCGCCATTGCGTAACCCATGCGGCCGATACCGATCCAGCCCAGTTTGTGTTGTTTCATGTTTGCCATTTGAATTTCCGATCAGTAGAAAATGATTTTCAATTACCGTGAAGTAGTTAAGAAGTGAATGCGTGAACCCCCCCTCCCCGACCTTCTCCCCGCCGGGGAGAGGGAATGCAAGAAAGGAGTCATCTTATCCCTCACATCTACACCCCTTCACTGCTTCACTGCTTCACTGCTTCACGCCTGCAACGCCTGTTCCCAATTGCGCGTCTCGATCGCATTTCTGACTTCAGCGAGGAAAGACGCAGAATACGAACCATCGACCGCGCGATGGTCAAAGCTCTGTGCCAGCACACCCACCGGCCGGATCGCAATCGAATCACCGTCGGCGCTTTCGATGACCACCGGTTTTTTGCGGATACCGTCGGCGGACAGGATCGCCACCTGCGGCTGAATGATGATGGGCGCGGTGATCACAGTACCGAAAGCGCCGTTGTTGGTGATGGTGTAGGTGCCCTCGGTCATTTCATCGGGGCGCAGTTTGCCGGTGCGCGCGCGCTGCGCCAGGTCATTGATTTCCTTGGCAATCTGCGGCAAGGATTTGGCCGGCACATCCTTCAGCACCGGCACCAGCAGGCCATCGAAATTGAGATCGACCGCGATGCCGATGTTGATGCGGCGGTGAAGCAGCAGGCCGTCGCCCTGCAGGCTGGCGTTGAGCTTGGGAAACTTGCCCAGCGCAATCGACACCGCACGCACGATGAACGGCAGGTAAGTCAGCGCAAAACCCTCGCGACGTTTCCAGTCCGCGCCATGCAGCTTGCGCGCAGCGTCGACACGATGGAAATCAGCCTCGACCACCTGCAACACATGCGGCGCGGTGTGCCAGGACTTTGCGGTGTTTTCAGCGACCCTTTTGCGCACGCTGTTGAAGGGCGTGACTTGTCCGGCAGCTAGCAGTGCAGGAGCAGCAGCCGGCATTGCGGCGGGACGCGCACCGCGGCGGGCGATGAATTCGGTGACGTCTTCGCGGGTGATGCGTCGGTCACGACCGGTACCGGTGATATCCGCCGGATTCAGGCTGTGCTCCGCCACCAGACGGCGCACGACGGGCGACAGGCGGTCGGCCGCATTCGCCCTCGAGATTGAGGACGGCGCCGCTGCAGCGATCGGTGCGGCGCCGACCGTGGTAGCGGGTTGTACGCTACCGCTTTCGCGGATCACCGCCAGCCGAACACCAACCTTGGCCGTAATACCCTCTGCAACCACGATCTCGGCCACCACGCCAGCCACTGGCGACGGGATTTCGGTGCTGACCTTGTCGGTTTCGACATCGAACAAGGTTTCGTCGGCCTTGATCGTGTCGCCGACTTTTTTATACCACTTGGTAACTACGCCCTCGGTCACGGTTTCGCCGAGTTGCGGCATGATGATGTCCATTTTTACTCCTAAACCCCTTTAGCCACAGAGTTCACAGAGCACACAGAGAAAAACGAAGGCGGAAAGATTTGGCTTTCCTGCACTTCTCTGTGCTCTCTGTGTCCTCTGTGGCCATGCTTTTGATTTTCAATCAACGCTTCTAATCGATTTTCTCGCTGATCTCGCGCACGATGCGCTCTACCGACGGTATCGTGTTGTCTTCAAGATGATCGGCGGACGGCAGTGGAATGTGCGGTGTGGTGATGCGGATGATCGGACCGTCGAGTTCCCAGAAACATTCGTCGGCGATGATCGATGCGATTTCCGCACCCCAGCCGCAGAGCCGCGGGTTTTCCTCTACGGTGACCAGCCGCCCGGTCGCCGCAACTTCAGCGAGTATGGTCAGCGTGTCGAGCGGCACCAGCGAACGCACATCGATCACGGTGCAGGATATGCCGTGTTCTTTCTCGAGGATTTCCGCGGCGGCCAGCGCGCGATGCACCATCAGCGCCAGCGCGACAATCGTGCAGTCCTTGCCCCGGCGCAGTACGCGTGCCTTGCCCAGCTCATCGACATGTTCACCGTCGGGCACCTCACCCTTGAACGGATACAACGACTTCTGCTCGAATACCAGCACCGGGTCATCGCTGCGCACTGCCGCGGCAATCAGGCCTTTGACGTCGGCAGGAAACGCCGGCGCAACCACCTTGATGCCGGGAATCATCATCGCCCAGTTTTCCACCGACTGTGAATGCTGCGCACCGAAGCGTGAACCCGCACCGTTGGCGGTACGGATCACCAGCGGCATCTGCACCTGGCCGTTGGTCATGTAACGTGATTTCGCAATCTCGTTGGCGACAATATCCCAGCATACCGCAAGAAAATCCGAAAACATGATCTCGGCAATCGGCCGCAGTCCCGTCATCGCCGCACCCATCGCAGCACCCAGAATCGCCTGCTCCGAAATCGGACAGTCGCGCACGCGTTTCGGTCCGAATTTGTCGAGCAGCCCGACCGTCGCCTTGAACACGCCACCGGCATGCGCCACGTCTTCGCCGAGGAACACTACGCGTTCATCGCGCGCCATTTCCTGCGCGATGCCCGCAGCCACCGCGTCGCGGTAAGTCAGTTCCGCCATGCGGCACCTCCGTCAGCCCACACATGTTGATAAATGCCGTCCAGCGACGGCGGCGCCGAGGCCTTGGCGGTCTCGGTCGCCTCATTGACCTGCTGCATGACTTCGCCTTCGATGTCGGTCAGCGTGGCCTCGACGATACCCAGGCCGAGCAGGCGTTCGCGGTAAATCTTGATCGGGTCGTATTCCAGCCATTTCTCCAGTTCGCCTTCCGGCCGGTACTTGCCCGGATCGGCGCGGGAATGGCCGGAGTGCCGGTAAGTCATCGCCTCGATCAGCGCCGGCCCGCCGCCCTTGCGTGCACGGTCGATATATTTGGTGGCGGTGCGATACATCGCATCGACGTCATTGCCATCGACGACAATTTTCTCCAGGTTGTACGCCGCCGCGCGATCCGCCGCAGGATGCTCGACCGCGGTCACCGCGCTGATCGGCGTGTATTCCATGTAGAGATTGTTTTCACAGACAAAAATCACCGGCAACTTCCACACCACGGAAAAATTCAGCGCCTCATGAAAGGCGCCGATGTTGGTGGTGCCGTCGCCGAAGAAACACACCGCCACCTGTTCGGTGCCGCGGTACTGTGCACTCCACGCCGCGCCCGCTGCCACCGGCAGATGCGCGCCAATGATCGCGTAGGAACCCATCGCCCCTTTTGATACATCGGTCAGATGCATCGAGCCGCCCTTGCCGCCGAGCAAACCGCATTCACGGCCCATCAATTCGCCGAGCACACCGGTCATCGATGCGCCGCGCGCAAGGGTGTGGGCATGGCCACGATAAGTGCAAAATGTGTAGTCATCCGGCCGCATCGCCACACCGAAGGCCGCGGCAATCGCCTCCTGCCCGAGCGACAGATGGCTGGTGCCCTTGATCAGGTTCTGCAGGAACAGGTCATAGGCACGTTTTTCGCACAGCCGCAACTCCAGTTGCATGCGGAACAGTTCCAGCCGGATGTCGCGCCCGATGTCGTCTTCCGCCGCAGCGGATTTTTTGTTTTTCACTTTGGTATCCATATTTACTTTCTTGAATCGTGAACGAGTGAACGGGTGAACGAGTAACCCCGGACACTCCCTCTCCCCCGGCAGGGGGAGAGGGTTGGGGAGAGGGGGATTTCACCCGTTCACTGTTCACCCGTTCACGCCCTTGGTCTTTTTCACGCCCTTGGTTTTTTTCACGCCCTTAGTATTTATTCGCGATCGGTAATTCCTGCGCCGGGAACAGCGTGATGACCTTGGCGCCATCGGGGGTCAACACCACTTCCTCCTCGATGCGTGCCGCCGACACGCCGTCCTTGGCCGGACAGAAGGTCTCGACCGCGAATACCATGCCGACCTTCAGTTCATACGGATCCTTGAAAGAATTCAGCCGTGAGATCAGCGGCCGCTCGTGCAGGCCCAGACCCAGGCCGTGGCAGAAGTTCAGGCCGAAGGCCGCCATCTCGGTTTCGAAACCAATGTCAGCGCATTTCGGGAAGGCACGCGCCACAGTATCTGTGGAAACACCCGGCCTTAGCATGTCAATCGCATCATCCATCCAGCGCCGCGCGCGCTTGTAAGCATCAATCTGCGCCGGCGTGGCGCTGCCCACCGTGAAGGTGCGGTAGTAGCAGGTCTTGTAGCCCATGTAGGAATGGATCAGGTCGAAATAGGCCTGGTCGCCGGGACGGATTATCCGGTCGGTGAAATTATGCGGATGCGGGCTGCAGCGCTCGCCGGCAATCGCGTTGACGGCCTCGACGCAATCCGAACCCATTTCGTAGAAACGCTTGGCCGCCATGGCAACGATTTCGTTTTCACGGATGCCCGGCTTCAGCGCCTCAAAAATATCCTGATAAACGCCGTCGCCCATCGCCGCGGCAGTATTCAGCAGCGTGATTTCGTCGTAACTCTTGATCTCGCGCGCGTCGAGCATCACCTGCTGCCCGTCCATGACCTTCAGTCCCAGTTTCTGCAAGGCGAACAGGAACGGCGGCTCGACGACATCAATGCCGATCGGCATGTCGGCGACACCCTCCTGCTTGAGGATGTCGTAAATTTCTTTCGCTGCCTGCTCGAACAAACCGACTTTCGGCGATACTGCGCCGCGCAGACCGGCGAGGCCCGGAATGTTGTGGTTCTTCGGCAGCCACGGCGCATAGAGTTTGTGATGGCGCACCGCAGAACCGAAATCCCAGACCCAGGGCTCGCCGTTGCCGGTGAGCAGACACCAGCGCGTCAGTTTGTCGCGCGCCCACTCGCCGATCACCGTGCTCGAGATGTAGCGCATGTTGATCTGGTCGAACACCAGCAGCGCGCCGAGTTTGGATTTCGCCAGCGCATTGCGCGTGCGCGCCAGCCGGTATTCATGCAAGCGACGGAAATCGACACGCTCTTCGAAATCGACCTGCATACGACCGGGTGCCTGCAGCGGGCGCTCCCAGCGATGCCCCGGATTCGCCGGATCGAACAACACATCCGGTGCTGATGAAATCCGCTTCTTCGGATCAATGCCCGAAGCCTTGATCTTCTTCGGCTCCACCACTTTGGCTTTACGTGCCATTAAATTTCTCCAATAAAATCAAATGCTTGCAATATTATATTGCGTATTCATCATTCATCACGCATCGCTGCAGTGACTAGTCCGCCTTGATGCCTGCCGCCCGGATGATCGGCCCCCATTTCGCCAGTTCGCTTTTGACGAAGGCATGCAGTTCTTCCGGTGTCGTCGGCGCTGCAATCGCGCCACGCTGCAGCAGTGCAGCCTTGACCTCTTCCGAACTGAGGATGCCGGTGATTTCTTTATGCAGCTTGGCGACGATGGGCTTCGGTGTCTTTGCCGTGGTGAACAGGCCGAACCACAGTTCGGCGACCATGCCGGGAATGCCGGCCTCGGTGGCGCTGGGGATGTCCGGCGCGCCGACAAAACGATCCGTGCTCGACACCGCCAGCGCGCGCACCTTGCCCGATTTCAGTTGCGCATAGGCGGTGACCGGCGACAGAAACGAAACCTGCGTTTCACCGGAGAGGATCGACGTCAGCGCGAAGCCGGCGCTCTTGTACGGAATGTGCTGCACATCGGCCTTGGCTACCTGCTTGAACAGTTCACCGGTGAGGTGGCTGATGGTGCCGTTGCCCGCCGACGCGTAGCTGAGATTGCGCTGCTTCGTCAAGGCCACCAGTTCCGGCACATTTTTCGCCGGCACGGAAGGATGCACCACCAGCACCGTGACGCCAGTTGCGGTTTTGGTGATCGGCGCGAAATCCTTCAACGGGTCGTAGGGCAGGTTTTTGTAGAGCGACACTGCACTGACCATCGGGCCGGCATGCCCCATCACCATTGAGTAACCGTCGGGAGTAGTCTTAGCCACAACCTCCGCCGACAGGGTGCCGCCGGCTCCGGCGCGGTTATCGACCACCACCGATTGTTTCCAGACTTCGGTCAGCCGCTGGCCGATATAACGCGACAGGTAATCCGCAGTGCTGCCTGCGCCCTGCCCCATGATGCGTATCGGTTTCGACGGGAACTGATCCACCGATTCAGCGGCCAGTACCGGTGCTGCGATCAAAGCCGCGCCGAATATCGCACCCAACATCGCGCCCTGCACTGCCAGTTTCAGCTTACGCATGATCCCCTCAGCAAGTTTGTTTTAATGATTTCAAAGTCCTGCGCGCTGCTGGTAAGACAGATCCATGTATTTTGCCGGCGCGCCTTTGGGCAAGGGTAACGCTTCCGCCTGCCAGTAGACATCGATCACCTGCTGCAATCCGGTGTCGTCTATCAGCGGCAGCGGTTTTTTGCCAAACGCATCGAAGGCACGGCTCGCCAGCTCCGCGGAAATATTCAGGCGCTGCGGCAACAGGGTAATGGCCTCGGCCTTGTGCGCAGGATCGCGCAGCCAGTGACAGGCGCCGCGGAAAGCGCGGATGAAGGCCACCAGCCGGTCCGTATTCTGCCCCGCCCATGACCTGCGGGTGGCCGCAATAGAACCCGGATACGTCGGGAAAAACGTCGTGGTCGTCCCCAGCGAGCCAAAACCCGCAGCAAACAGATTGCGGTCGAACGGCGGATTGAGCCAGCTCGCGATGGCCTTGCCGTTTTTCAGCGCATCAAAGCGTTCCTGCGAACCGCCGATCTCGAGAAAGTTGTAATCGCTTTTACCCATCCCGTTTTCCAGCAGCAGTTTGCGCAGCAGCAGCGCATAACCGGTGTTGGCACCGTCCACCGCGATATCGCGTCCACGCAGGTCTTTCAAGGTTTTGATGCCGGCCGCGACCACCAGCGACAGTTCCGGTGCATGGCCCTGGGCCATGACGATGCAGAGGTCGCTGCCGGTTTCGACGGCACGCACGACATGGTCGGACTGCTGAAAACCAATGTCGAATCCGCCGCTGCGCATCTGTTCGAGCTGATGGTTCGAGGAGCCTGTCAGCGTGACATCAACAGCCACACCTTCGGTGCTGAACATATTGCGGCCCTGCGCGACATACAAGGGCCACGCATTGACGCCCTCAGAAATAACCGCCAGCCTGACCGGCACAGAACCCGCTGCGGACATGTCCCCTCCGTCGTCAAGCATCCGGCAAACGGTTCGCAAACCGTTTGTTGCTGATCCCTCCCTTCCCTCTCGGGACAAGGGAACACTTGCCGCGAAGCAGAGAGGACGGGGGTGAGGGATCAACATGGGACGCTCGATTCAATAATCAGTGAAAGCGAGAATCTGCAAATGACGGCACCACCCCGAGCTGCCGAAATCACCACCAAAGTGCCGGGAATCGTAGCTTTGGTCCAACCAATAGTCAATCATTTGGCAAAATTGGTTGAATTGATCGCATTTTGGCACAGGTCTGGCTACCGCATTGCACAAGATTGGGAATCGTGGCTGCATGACTAACTCGCGCCATCTGATGGTTGCACATTGACCGGAATATATGAACCAATTGACCAGATTGGTCAGGCCATGCACAATCCGCGCAAACCGGTATTCGCCATGACCACCATCCGCCGTTCCGACATCTCTCAGCCCCGCCGCGGTGGCAAACGCGACGGCGCCCAGGAAATCCGCGCCTTCCTTCTCGAAGCCGTGGCGCAGGGCGCCGTCGGTCCCGGCGGCAAACTGCCCACTGAACGTGAACTCGCGACGCGCTTCGCGCTGCCGCGCAATACCGTGCGCAAAACGTTGGCACAGCTCGAAGCCGAAGGCGCAATCACCCGCCATGTCGGCCGCGGTACTTTTCTCGCCGACACTGGCGGCTTCCCCGCTGACAGCATCACCCACACCAGCCCCGCCGAACTGATGGAAGCACGCATGCGACTGGAACCGGCGATGGCAGAGCTGATCGTCACCAACGCTACCCCTGCCGATTTCGAGCGCATGGAAACCTGCCTCGACCGTGCCGAGCGCGGTACCACGCTGGATGATTTCGAAGTCTGGGACGCGGCCCTGCACCAGGCGCTGGCGGCGGCGACACATAACCGCTTCGTCACCCGCGTTTTCGACATGGCCACCGCCGTGCGCCACCAGACCGAATGGGGCAAGCTCAAGGATCGCGTGGTCACGCCGGAACGGCGCCTCAAATATCAGCAGGAACACCGCGCCATCGTAGCCGCGCTCAAAGCGCGCGATGCTGAACTGGCGCGCGCCGCCATCCTCGCCCATCTGCAGCACGCGCGACGCAATCTGTTCGGGTTCTAAAGCGCGGTTCTAAAGCACGTCTCCTGGCAGTAGACTGCGGGCATGGACATCTCCCTCGCCTCCGCCACCGTCATCATCCTTCTGGTGATGGATCCGCTGGGCAACATCCCGCTGTTCGTATCGCTGCTGAAAAAAGTCCCTCCCCAGCGCCGCAACCGCGTCATCGTGCGCGAATGTGTCATCGCCTTCGCCCTGCTGCTGTTTTTTGTGTTTTTCGGCCGCTGGTTCCTGGTACTGCTGGGCCTGTCGGATACCTCACTGAACATCGCCGGCGGCGTGATCCTGTTCATCATCGCGCTGCGGCTGATCTTCAAACATCCGGAAGGCGTGTTCGGCACTGACGAAATCGAAGCCGAGCCCTTCATCGTGCCACTGGCGATTCCGTCGATTGCCGGCCCCTCAGCCATCGCCACGGTGGTGCTGCTGGTGTCACGCGCCCCCGATCGCATCCTTGACTGGATCCTTGCCCTCCTCGTCGCCAGCGTGATCACGCTGATCCTGCTGCTCGCCTCAGGGCGTATCGCGCGCCTGCTCGGCACCCGCGGCCTGGCCGCCATGGACCGGCTGATGGGCCTGCTGCTGACGGCCATCGCCGTGGAAATGCTGCTCAAAGGCATTGAAAGCTTCGTGCACGGCCTTTGAGCCCAAGGTTGTCCACCCCGCATTTACAGAAAATCGCTTGAAAAAGTCTTGACAGGCGAATTCCGCAGCATGTTGATATCTCGCATCGCACAGTGCGGTGCAAGTGCCATCAAAACATCGCGATCAATGTCAACAGTTGATTGCACAGGACATAAATACCACGGGCAAACACGCGCTAAGTGATTGACGCAAATAGGCTTTTACCGGCCCATTTAGACCCCGCATAAGTAATTGTTTTTAAATGTAAAAATGGCATTTTCCCCGTGACGTTTTTTTGCCGCTTGGTTGGCGCCTGTTCACATCACGACAACGTGATTACAACAGCTTCTGCAGAAATCACCATTCCGGTGCATGCTGTAAAAAATGATTCACAATTTCTGTGGATATGTCTGTGAACAACCGCAAAAATCCGCGTATGAACCTGCGCCACGCCCGGGGCCTCGTTAGATTGCCTATTTTTTCAGCATCCCGGGCTGTCTCGGGCACGCGCTACGCGCTGATTGCGCTGGGCCTGATCACCGGATGGGGGGGCGCTGCCGGTACACGTGCCGCTGATTCCATGCCATTCACCATCGAGAGTCGCAAAACAATCAGTGACTTGGCAGCGCAATCCGATACGGTATCTGAACTGACACTGCAATTGAGCATCGCCAATATCGATCGCTGGGACGACGCAACGATGATCACGGCATTGCGCACCGCCGCAAACCTGCTCACGCAATGCCGGATCCGCATCAGCAGCGCGGAGCTGCTGCACATTTCCGTGCCTGATACTCACCGGCATTTCGATACACCCCGCTCGCGTGAAGTGGCGCGCGCCTTGACATTGCCGAAACCGACGCTGTATTTCACCGCGGGCACCCGCCAGGTACCGGCTTTCGATGCCGAAGCCATCGGCCGCGGCAACAGCCGCACCCGGCCTGAACTCACTAATACGATATGGATCGCCCGCGGCACGCGTGACCTGGGGCAGGTCATCGCCCACGAACTGGCGCATGTGCTGATGGACAGCGGCGCACACGACAACACGCCGGGCAACCTGATGGCAGAACAAACCTCGCCACAACAAATACAGCTGACGCCAGCGCAATGCGCACAAATGCGCAGCACCGGCATGCAGAACGGCCTGCTGCAGCCGGGCCTGAACTGAATCACCCGCGCCCTCCGCCCGCCATGCCTGAACTCAACCACCCCGCTGCGGCCCTCCCTGAAGGACCGTGGAATCCCGGACTGCAATCGCAGATTCCGGCGGAGCTGCTGCCGCTGGCCACCCTTTATCGTCCGGAAAATGTACTGACCACCTTGCGCCAGGCGCGCGAACTCGCCGACCTGACCGGCCTCGCCGCGGAAGACCTGGTGGTGTTCCGGCCGGAACGGCTGGTGGTGCATGAACTGCTGGCGCGGGTCACGGCGGATTTCAGCATCGATGACGGCCAGAAAACCGAAGACCTCGGTATCAACTTCCGCCGCATCAGCGAAATCATCCTCACCCGCCATGTCGCACCGCACATGGCCGAAATCCGCGATGCGCATGAGACATTGCGCACGGAATTGTTCAATGCCGTCGCCACCATGCTCGACTACGGTCTGCAGGACACAGCGGCAGCCACATCACCATCAGGCCGCGGATTCTGGTCACGCCTGTTTCATACCGCTGCACCCGCACCGGTTGTTGAGGAAGCCGAAGCCAGCGACCTGCGCGCGATCCGCCGCTGGGATGCACAGGCGCAGACCACCCGCGATCCGCTGCAACGCGCGGCATGCCTCGCCCTTGCCCGCGTCGTCTCGGCGATGCACGCGCGCCACGGCCGTATCTGGGGTGATCGCGGATTGATTACCACCGTGGCCACCGACCTCGCCGGCAATGATTACGGCAGCGAGGAAATCGGCCGTCTGATCGAGCCTTACGTACAACAGGCGGCACAGGCCGAAGGCTTGCGCTTGCTGCCGGCACAGGCACAACCGGTGGTGATGAACACCAAGGGGGCTTCCGCAGCGGGTAAAAGTACCCTGCGCCCGTTGCAGCGCACGCTGGCAGCGCGCATCGGCGTCAACTGGGATGATTTCGCGCTGATCAGCCCGGATATTTTCCGCAAATTCCTGCTCGATTACGCCACGCTGGGCCCGGCGTACAAATACGCCGGCGCGCTGAGCGGCCATGAACTGCAGATCGTCGACCACAAACTCGACAGCACCATGGCGCGCAAGGCGGCGCGCGGCGCAATGTCGCATCTGCTGATCGACCGTTTCCGTTTTGACACTTTCGCTCCGGCATCGGACGTCGCCGGCAGCAACCTGCTGACGCGCTTCGGCAATCTGGTTTATTTATTCTTCATGATCACCCCGCCAGATGCTACCGTCGAACGCGCGTGGGGCCGCGGCCTCGAAGTCGGGCGTTACAAGGCGGTCGACGACCTGCTGGCGCACAACATCGAGGCCTACACCGGCATGCCTGAGGTGTTCTTCACCTGGGCGCTGGCGGGTGACAAAAAAGTGCATTACGAATTCCTCGACAACAGCGTGGCGCTAGGCGAACGGCCACGCACCGTCGCTTTCGGCTGGAACGGCGAAATGAATGTGCTCGACGTCAAAGGCCTGCTCGACGTCGACCGTTACCGCCACATCAATGTCGATGCGAGGAATGCACAGGAAGTGCATCCGGGCGGCTCCGCGATGGCGCCGGAACACAACACACGTTTTCTCGCCGCATGTGTCAGCCGGCTGCCTGCGGTGAATTTTGCCGACCGCAACAGCGGACGGATTTATCTGCGCACCGAGAACGGCAAAATGGTCTGGTCCGATCCGCAAACCCTCGCCACTGCGCTCACCGATGCCGAAACCCGCGCCGGCATCGCCGCCGTTGCGCCGCAGGCTTTGCAGTTTTCAACAGCACCGGTAACACCGCGCGTACTGCAGGACATCATCGGTCATGATCGTATCCATACACTGGGGCAGTGGGGCGGAAAATAAGAGCACCTAACAGAAAGACCGAATCCAATTTAACCGCCGATAAACGCCGATGAACGCAGATCAAGCCTGCGCACAAAGCGCACTGAAGACGGGTTTGCGACCTTTTTGATGTTATCGGCGTTAATCCGCGTTCATCGGCGGTTAGCATTTTTGATTTTGCCATGGACTCCAAATAAATATTTTATTTTAAACAATTATTTAATACCTACCGGGCTCATTACATCTCCTTACAAACGCTCACATTGTTGTCGAAGATTGCCCCCTAGACTCTGTTTCGTGACCGGCACTCATGAGTCACAAAAAAATAGTCGCAGGGGCAACCAGTAAGTACAGCAAGTTTGCGCAAAGGAGAACCACCATGAAACTTCTGACCGGTGCAGTGTTATCAGCAGTGTTGTTCGCGGCAGGTCCGGCGTTGGCCGATCGTGGCGACGACCGCGGCCATGGCAATAAACACTGGAAACATTCGCAGCACTTCGACAAACACCGTGGCAATCATTACGCTCCGCCGCGCTACGTGGTGCGCCGCGATGTGCATCACTACTACCGTCCGGTGCCGCGGTATTACGCTCCGGCTTATGCCTATGCGCCGGCTCCGGTTTACCGCCCGTCCGCTGGCATCCACATCACGCTGCCGAACTTCTACATCCCGCTGCGCTAAGCGCCGATCGCCAATCCGGCCAATGGTGATCACACCCTTGGCCGCAGATATCTCCTCCCTCCCTTCGGGACAAGGGAACACTTGCCGCGAAGCAGAGAGGCCGGGATTGAGGGAGAACGTCTCGCAGGGTTCACGCCCTGCGGGGCGTTTCTTTTGCTGCGCCCGACCTTATAATCACCGCACCTCCCCATACGACGAGGCCGCAATGGACGGCAGCGCAGACCTACAGATCAAACTCCCGGCCAATAACGGCCGCATGGAAAACTACCGGCTGCAGGGCCCGCGGCAATTTGTCACCGCGACCGCGCCGGCACAGCTCACGCGTGTCGCCTACTCCGCAGCGCATGTCGTCGCCGATCCGCTCGCCACTATTAATCCCTGGCTGGACTGCGCCGTCGACTGGGACGCCACCATCGCCTACCGCCAATACCTGTGGCGCATGGGCCTGGGTGTCGCCGAGGCCATGGACACCGCACAACGCGGCATGGGCATGGACTGGCCGCAATCGCTGGAACTGATCCGCCGCTCCACCGATGCCGCAAAGGACATTCCCGGCGCGCTGCTCGCCTCGGGCTGCGGCACCGATCAGTTGGCGCCCGAGGACGCACGCTCAGTGGATGAGGTGATCCGTGCCTACGAAGAACAGATGGCCGCGATCGAAGCCGTCGGTGGCCGCCTGATCCTGATGGCCAGCCGGGCGCTGGCCAAAGTCGCACGCGGCCCGGCGGATTACGAGAAGGTTTATGACCGCATCCTGCCCCAGGCGCGGCAACCGGTGATCCTGCACTGGCTCGGCGACATGTTCGATCCGGCGCTGAAGGGTTACTGGGGTTCAACTGATACGCAGCAGGCCGTGGATATCGCGCTGGGCATCATCAACGCGCATGCGGCCAAGGTTGACGGCATCAAGATGTCGCTGCTCGACAAGGACATCGAAATCACCGTGCGCCGACGGCTGCCGGCGGGCGTGTGCATGTACACCGGGGATGATTTCAACTACGCCGAACTGATCGCCGGTGACGAAATCGGCGATTCAGCCAATCGACGCCACAGCGACGCGTTACTTGGTATTTTTGACGCCATCGCACCGGCCGCCAGCGCCGCGCTGCTCGCCCTGGCACAGAACGACCGCGAAAAGTTTGATTCCATCCTCGCACCCACCGTGCCGCTGTCACGCCATATGTTCGGCGCACCTACGCGGTTCTATAAAACAGGCGTGGTGTTCATCGCCTGGCTCAACGGCCACCAGTCGCATTTCACGATGGTGGGAGGACAGCAGAGTACGCGGTCACTGCCACACCTTGTCGAGCTGTTCCGGCTGGCGGATGCGGCGGGATTGCTGCAAAAGCCGGAGCTGGCGATGGCGCGGATGAAGACGCTGCTGGCGATGCACGGCGTTTCCTGAAAACATCGCCAACAGTTGTAGCCCGCAAGGAGCGCAGCGGATTACGGGAAAGTCATTCCCGATCCCGTATTTCACTTCGTTTCATACGGGCTACGCTTGCTTGTGCGCGATTGGCTTCTCAGTGAAGAGGTAGTCCTTCAGTTCCTTGGAGAACGTTGGATCCTTGCGTCGGATCCATTCCAGAACCATCGAAGCGTGTTCCTTTTCTTCGTCTCGGTTGTGTTCGAGGATCGCCTTCAGGTCTGGATCCTTGCACGCGTCGGCGCGCTGGTTGTACCAGTCCACAGCTTCAAGTTCTTCCATCAGCGAAACGATGGCTCTGTGCATGTCTTGTGTTTCGGTAGACAGTTCCTCAATCGGTTCGTGGTAACCAGTACTGGACATTGCCTTCTCCTTTTCGATGTAGATGGGACGCGCAGCCAACAGTTAGGCCTTGGGGTAGGGTGGATCTTGCCAGAGACTGTCATGCTGTGCCGCTGCCGATAATCGACGTGAGAGCATTAATTGCACGATTGCCGCGCAGATTGTGTGCGGTAGCAAGTTATGCATCGTCACTTTTCAAGATTAACGGTGCATCGTTATACAGTCTCTCCTTAAGACGCTCGGTCGACCAGTCTCGTAACGTGCTCCAAGGTGCTTCTCTATTGAAAGAAGAACGTTCTGGATGATCTGGAGATCGCCCTTCGACCAAGCTGCAAAGAGGCGCCTCCTCGGGTAAAGACCGGTCGTGTAAAGCTCGGCAAGAATGACGTAAAAGAGGATACGAAACGTCGCTTGTAATGAAGCGTGATCTTCAAAACGTCGATTCGGTGAACAGTGTCTGCGGCAGCAACCATCTGCCTGTCCACCTCAGACGCCAAATCGTAAGCATTGATAAGATCGTCCTTGTGCTCACGATAGAAGTTCCACACCGCGCTTACTGCATCCGGCATTTCGGCAGAGCGATACTCCAATTGCATTGCGGTGGGAGCCTGAAGAAGCGTCGCTTTGCGCGTGGCATGCCATGAGTAGCCGGCGAATGCTGCGCTTGCCAATGCGATGAGAAGGCCGAGCACGGCAATGTATTCTGTTGAGTTCATGATCTGTCCCTCTGGTTCGGAAATACGTTGCTGCATAACGTGGACAAAGGAGCCAGGCTCAATACCCCTTCAGCGAAAAACATATCGACCCTGACCACTTTAATTCAGGATGTTCATCGCATGGTCAGGCCGCTGTGAGCCTGGCTCTGCCGACATTGCCGAGCTTCACACGCCGCCTCGCCTGCCAGAGGTCATGGTTGGATTGCATGGCAAGCCAGCTCTCAGGAGAGCGCCCCAGCGCTTTGGAAAGACGCAATGCCATCTCGGGGCTGACGTTGCTGGTGCCCGTAAGAATGCGATTCAGCGTGGAAGGAGACACCCCAAGCGTGACCGCAAGTTCGCGACCGCTCAGATTGTTCGGTTCCAGGTAAACCTCAGTAATGAATTCGCCGGGATGCGGGGGATTGTGCATAGCCATTTAATGATAGTCCTCATAGTCCAAAACATAGGCATGTCCGTCCTTAAATTCAAAGGTCAGACGCCAGTTTCCATTCACCCACACCGACCAGCGACCGCGCTCCGCCCCTTTCAACGGGTGCAGACGAAATCCCGGAACGTCCATGTCGTCAACGGACTGAGCAGTATCCAAAGCAACCAAAAGCATCCGAAGTCGCTTGGCGTGGGAAGGCTGGATTCCCGCCGCGCTCCCGGACTCAAAGAACTTCCTCAGACCTTTGTGCCGGAACGATTGAATCATACGCTAATGATAGCGTGTTGCGCATCACGCAACAACACCCCGTTTAAATTTGGACGACGGCTTTGCCGCTGAATTTTCACTGCTTTATTGAGAATCGCCAGATACAAAAAGAATATAAGCATTTGTTTTTATTATGAAATATTCGCCGCCTTCTTGATCGCCGTCACCTTCACCATCTCCGGCGATTTCTTGTAATGCGCATCCAGCGGATAACAGCCGGACACCAGGCCGTGGCGCGGCGCCGTGGTGCAGTCGCTGAAGGTGCGGCACAGGCGTTTGCGCTGCATGCCGCGGCCTGCCAGCACATCTGCCGGCAGTTCGGGATAGGACAGCACCATGCGGCCGAGCCCGACCAGATCGGTCCAGCCGGCGCGCACCACGGCCTGCGCCACATGCGGCAGGAATTCCTGCAAATAGGTGTAACCGCTGCCGACCAGCGCAACGTCAGGGAAGGATTGTTTCAGTTCACGCACAACATTGAGGTGCCGCATCACGCCGATCAGCGGATCTTCCGGCGGATGGTAACCGTCGGACGGCGGATACAGGGCCGGCCGCGTCAGGTGTGGGTTGTAGTACGGGCTGCCCAGCGTGATGTTGAACAGGCGGATGCCCATGTCGCGCGCCAGTGCGATCACCGCGCGGGTTTCCGTCAGGTCGATCTGCAGCGGATTGTTTTCATCATGGCCGAAACCGTAACGGTACGGCAGCGGAAATTCTTCCGGCGTGCCCGGCCCCAGACCCTCCGGGCCGGACAAGGCCGGATCGGGGCGGAAGGGCACGCTGTCGACGGCGGAAATGCGCAGGCCGATTTTTAATCCCGGCGCTTCGGCGCGCACCCCGGCTGCAATCTCGCGCAAAAACCGCGTACGGTTCTCCAGCGAGCCGCCAAATTCTCCCGGGCGGGTTTTCGCCGACAGGAATTCATGGCCGAGGTAACCGTGGCAGGCCTTGAGATCGACAAAATCAAACCCCAGCGTGGCGGCACGTTTGGCCACTGCGACGTACTGATCGATCAACTGACGGATGTCGCCGTCGCTCATCAGCGGATGGTCCGGCTTGAGTTTGAACTTGCGGTCGAGGATCGGATGCCGGTAGAGAATCATCGGCTCCTGTTTATGATGATCATTCGGCTTGCAGAAACGCCCCGAGTGCGTCAGTTGCAGGCCGATCACCAGCCCCTGATCGCTGCCCATGACTTCGCGATGCGCTGCGACCAGCGACTCACGCATGGCACCGATCTCGCCCTGCGTGCCGTCGTTGAGCATCAGCTGGTTGGGATTGGCGCGACCGTCGGGCCGCACTGCCACCGCTTCACCGCCCCAGATCAGCTTCGCACCGGATGCACCGAAACGCTGCCAGCGCCGGCGCGTGTTGTCCGACGGACGGCCATCCTCCAGCGCATCCCAGCCTTCCATCGGGTGAATCGCAAAGCGGTTGCCGATGGTCAGCCCGTCAATCGTCAGAGGTGCGGCCAGCGGCGCACCCACGCCGGACTCCAGCACATCGTCGCAGGGCATGGCCAGGCCCAGCCGCTGCACGTTGTCGCGAAACCCGGCAGGCGTCTGCAGGGATTTGACTTTTATATAGTCGCCGAACTTCATCGCTCCCCGTCCCCGTCAATGGCAAATGGCCCGGCCATTTGCCGCACTTGTTTCCCCTCTCCCTCCGGGACCAGGGAACACTGGAGGCGGAGCAGAGGAGCCTGGGGTGAAGGGAAAACACAGCCCCCGTAAAAATTATTTTTTGACCTGCGCCTTCAATCCGGCCAGCGCATGGCGGTAACTCTCGATACCCAGACCGTAGATTGAGGCCTTGCACACCGGTTGGAACACCGACACCGTGCCGCGCGCCGTCGGATTGCTCAGATGCACCTCAATCACCGGGAATTTCATCTGCGCCACGGCCGCACGCAGCGGGCCGGTGACCATCGTGTAGCCGCCGGGATTGATCACGCAGCCGGCAATGTCGCTGTCAAAGGCCGCATACAGCGCATTGACCACCTCGCCCTCGACATTCGAATGAAAAAACGACACCTCAACGCCCAGTTCCTTGGCATAACCACGAATATGTTCTTCGTACTGCGGCAGCGTCATCGGGCCGAATACTTCCAGTTGCACCTTGCCGCGCATGTTCAGACCGGCGCCGTGGATCACCAGAACTTTCATCTGAAGCCTTCCTTTTTATTGAATTCAGTGCCAGGAAAATCCGCATCAACCCGCTGCATCAAATGCCTTTTCAGGCCTCGTCAGGATCCGGGTTTTCCGCCGCAGCCGCCGCCCGCAGTTTCTCGATCACGCCCTGCGGCGCCTGCGCGGCAATCACCGGCGTGCCGGTTTTGACATCGGCGTTCTGCGCACGATGACGCAAGGCATGATCCATCAGCGTCAATGCCAGCATCGCCTCGCAGATCGGCGTGGCGCGAATGCCGACGCAGGGATCGTGGCGGCCATGGGTCTCAATCATCGCGGCATTACCCGCGGTGTCGATGGTATGGCGCGCGAGGCGGATGCTCGACGTCGGTTTCACCGCGACATTGACGATGATGTCCTGTCCAGTTGAAATGCCACCCAGCACGCCGCCGGCGTTGTTGGTGACAAAACCCTGCGGCGTCATTTCGTCGGAGTGTTCGGTACCCTTCTGTGCAATCGCCGCAAAGCCGGCGCCGATCTCGACACCCTTCACCGCATTGATGCTCATCATGTTGTACGCAATGTCGGCATCAAGCTTGTCGTACACCGGCTCGCCCAGACCCACCGGCACGCCGGTCGCGACCGTGGTGATTTTTGCGCCGACGGAGTCCCCCGACTTGCGCAGCTTGTCCATGAACGTTTCCAGTTCAGCGACAATCTCCGCATTGGGCGCGAAAAAAGGATTTTCCCGGACCGCATCCCAGGCTTTGAACGGAATTTCCACCGGACCCAGTTGCGACATGTAGCCGCGGATCACCGTGCCGTATTGTTCATGCAGCCATTTTTTCGCGATCGCGCCCGCAGCCACACGCACCGCAGTTTCGCGTGCCGACTGGCGACCGCCGCCGCGGTAATCGCGAATGCCGTATTTTTGCCAGTAGGTGTAATCGGCATGCCCCGGACGGAACAATTCAGCAATTTTCGAGTAGTCTTTGCTTTTCGCATCAGTGTTGCGGATCAGCAAAGCGATCGGCGTACCCGTGGTTTTACCTTCAAAAACACCGGAGAGGATTTCCACCTTGTCTTCTTCACGGCGCTGCGTGACATGGCGTGAAGTGCCGGGTTTGCGCCGGTCAAGTTCCGCCTGGATATCAGCCTCGCTCAGCGCCAGTCCCGGCGGGCAACCGTCAACCACGCAGCCGATCGCCGGTCCGTGCGATTCGCCGAAAGAAGTAACGCAAAATAATTTACCCAGCGTGCTGCCCGACATGGCTGAAAAACTCCATTAAAATCAAGCGCGAAGTTTAACATAGCCGTTACGACCATCGAGGCGCGGTATGAGCGATAAACCAGACCCTGAAAAAACGAATCCCGAAAAGATCAAAGGCCCCGGCGGGCTGAACATGCGCGAACTGCATGAACTGGTGAAACAGAGTCACGCCCGAGATCAGGCTGGCCGCGCGCCGAACATGCTCAAGCAACCGCAAAGTCGCTGGCAGCGGCTGGCGCGGTATATCTGGGACAAGAAACGCGGTTAGGAATTGCCGCGAAAACCCGGCAATCTTAACGACCCCGCAGAAACGCCAAACCCCAGGCCACGCCAAAGCCCGTACAGTCCGTGCCCACCGCCCCCAGCCCGCCCTTGCAACTGTGCGCCGACAGATCCATGTGGATCCACGGTGTCTTGTCGGTGAAACGTTGCAACAGCCGCGCCGCGAGGATGTGATCGGCCTCACCCTCCAGCGTGCACTGCTTGACGTCAGCCACCGCGCTGTCGAGCGCACTGTCGTAATCCTCGTCCATCGGAAACGCGCAGAGTCTTTCGCCGGCAGCAACGCCTGCCTTTAAAGCCTGCGTCGCCAGTGGATCGCTGGTCGCAAAAATACCGCTGTAACGATTGCCCAGCGCGACATGCATGGAACCCGTCAGCGTCGCAAAGTCGACCATCACGCCGGGTTTGGCTTTGGCCGCCAGCGTCAGCGTATCGGCCAGCACCATGCGGCCCTCGGCATCGGTGTGCACGATTTCGATGGTGGTGCCGTTCAGCGCGGTGACGATATCGTTCTGCTTGTAGGCACGCGGACTGATATGGTTCTGCGCCAGCGCCAGCCAGCAGTCGATATTGACCTTGAGTTTCGCTGCGGTGGCCGCAGCCAGGATGCCCAGCGCCACCGCAGAGCCGTTCATGTCTTTGTGCATGCCGTTCATGTAGCGTGCCGGCTTCAGGTTATGGCCGCCGGTATCGAAGCAGATGCCCTTGCCGACCAGCGCCACGGTTTTTTTCGCGCCGCGCGGCCGGTAACACAGGCGCACGATCGCAGCATCGTTTTCATCACTGCCCTGTGCCACCGCGCAAAACGCGCCAGCGCCCATGCGTTTCAGGCGGTTGTAGTCATATTCCTCGCGCGTCCAGCCGTATTCGCGCGCGATTCCGCGCAAGCGCTGCCGGTAGGCGCCTGGCGTCAGCTCGTTCGGCGCCAATACCGTCAGTTCGCGGCACAGCTGGCTGCCCTGAGCTACTGCACGCGCCTGCGCAAAGCCGTCGGCAGACTTGTGCCCCCACATCAGGATCTTGCGCAAGGGCTTCCCTGCGGGTTTTTTCTTGCGCTCCGGCAGCGGCGTGCCGTTGACCAGCAATACATACACTGCAAGTTCCGCCAGCGCACGCCGCGCACTGCCCGGCCCCGAGACTATTACCGTGATCTCTTCCGGATGTTCTGCCAGCAAGGTGCCGACCGCCTTGCGCATCGCGGTCTGCTGCTCGAATACGGATTTTTTCAGGTCTGGCGTCACCCATACGGCCAGCGCGCCATCCGGCGTCTGCGCACTGACCGTCGCATCCATGGCTTTTTTGCCGCGACGGGACAAGGCGTGGGCCAACGTATCGCCCAGCGGCAAGGTGGACGGTGCAGTGCCGGCTGGCGCCACGATCAGCAAGTGACGCGCTCGCGCGAGTTCGCCTGCGGCAGGCAGCCCGCCCTTGGTATGCAACTTGGCCAGCATGGTGGAATTTCCTGTGGTGAATTTCGCCGCAATTATAGCGGTCGCGGCCTGTTAAAATCGGCGCTGTCCGAAACCGGTATGCAAGCGATGCGCCACGATTTCATTCTTCACATCCACTGTGCCATCCCTCACCCCCGCCCCCTCTCCCCGGGGGAGAGGGGAGATTTCTGCGGTCTATGGCCAGATGACCATAGACCGGATTCGGTGTAAGCCAATGCGCCTCTACCTCGACCTGCTGCGTCACGTGCTCAACCACGGCACGCGCAAATCCGACCGCACCGGCACCGGCACGGTCTCCGTCTTTGGCGCCCAGTTGCGCTTCGATCTGAACGCCGGCTTTCCGCTGGTGACCACAAAAAAGGTGCACCTGAAGTCCATCGTCCATGAACTGCTGTGGTTCCTCAAGGGCGAAACCAATACGCGTTACCTGAAGGAACACGGCGTCACGATCTGGGACGAATGGGCCAAGGCCGACGGCGAACTCGGCCCGGTCTACGGCCGCCAGTGGCGCTCATGGCCCACAGTCGACGGCCGCCATATCGACCAGATCAGCCAGGTGCTGGAACAACTGAAAAAAAATCCTGATTCACGGCGCATGATCGTGTCGGCCTGGAATGTATCCGAGCTTGACCAGATGGCACTGATGCCCTGCCACGCGTTTTTCCAGTTTTATGTCGCCGACGGCAAACTCTCCTGCCAGCTCTACCAGCGCAGCGCCGACATGTTCCTCGGCGTGCCCTTCAACATCGCGTCATACGCGCTGCTAACCATGATGATCGCGCAGGTCTGCAATCTCAAACTGGGCGACTTCGTGCACACCTTCGGCGATACGCACATCTATCTGAATCATTTTGACCAGGCACAGGAACAACTGTCACGCACACCGCGGCCGTTGCCGGTGATGAAACTGAACCCGGCGGTCAAGGACCTGTTTGCATTCAAGTACGAAGATTTCACGCTGGAAAATTACGACCCGCATCCGGCCATTCGCGCACCGGTGGCGGTGTGACCGCAGCGGAAAAACCGCGCCTTTCGCTGATCGTAGCCATGGCCAAAAACCGCGTCATCGGCGCCGACGGCAAGATTCCCTGGCATCTGCCCGACGAACTGCAGTTATTCAAAACGGTGACCATGGGCCACCACATCATCATGGGCCGCAAGACTTATGAATCGATCAACCGGCTGCTGCCCGGCCGCACCACGGTGATCGTCACGCGACAGCACGATTACACCATCGCCGGCGCCAAGATCGCGCACACGCTGGATGAAGCCGTCACGCTGTGCGCCGGCGACAGCGAAATATTTGTCATCGGTGGCGGCGAACTCTACCGCGCCGCACTGCCCAAGGCTGACCGGATTTACCTGACTGTCGTCGATGCCGAGACTGCAGGGGACACGCGCATGCCCGAATTCGATCCGGCACAATGGCGTGCACACAGCCCCCGGCATTACAGCAGGGATGATCGCCATGCCCACGATTACCGCTTCGAGATCCATGACCGTGTGCCGGGCTGATTTCACTGCCAACGGCATCAGCCGTCGGCCGCTGATACCTCCCTTCCCCCTCCGGGGCAAGGGAACACTTTAAGCGAAGCAGAAGGGTCTGGAATAAAAGGGGGGGCAATCATGCAACTACCTGCCCTGCTCATCGCCTTACTGATCGCGGTTACCGCATGCGGCACGCACGCCGCAGAATCACGAATCACCATCAATGACCTGACCATCCGCGCCGATGCCGGAGACCGCACGGCGATGCGCGCGCTGGCCAATGCCTATTACGCCGGGCAGGACGGCGCGGAACAGGATTTCACCAAAGCGGCTGACTGGTACCGGCGTCTTGCGAAAACCGGGGATGCCGGCGCACAGACCAGCCTCGGCCTGATGTATGCCCGCGGCTACGGCGTAGCCAAAAATATGGCGGAAGCCCACCGCTGGTGGAATTTTGCCGCCGCGCAGAACGATCCGGGCGCGCAATTCAACCTTGGACTGACTTATGTACAGGGCGAAGGTGTGGGAGCTGACCCGGCCCGCGCCGCGCGCTGGTTCCGCGAAGCCGCGCGTCGCAGCCACGTGCAGGCGCAGTACAACCTGGGCCTGCTGCTGCACGAAGGCAAGGGTGTGGAGCGCAATCCGCAGGAGGCTTATTTCTGGATCAAGGTCGCCGCACTGCAGGGGGACGAACGAGCAGCACAAAACATTGCGCGACTAGCCGCTGATTTGTCGGACACACAGAGACAAGACGCTGACCAAAAAGCCGTGGCTTGGATGGTAAAACTCCGGAAAGGCGCACCCTGATCCGGCTCAGGACAGCAGCGACACAAAATCCTCGTACTTGCCACCGGCACCCACCGCAATCGCATCGACGCGACGCAGCGTGATGCGGAATGGATAATCGAGACAGGCCTGGAATGCCGCTATCAGCCGCTGGCCCTCGTCCCCGGCAAAATCACGGGCCATCACCGCGCGCACCTCGATATGATCGACTGCGTCCTGCACCAGTTGCACTTGCAGGACAGGCGCAATGTCAGCCCATGCCTGGGCCGGGAAACTCGGCCAATACCGCACACCATCGGGCCGTACCAGCATATTACGCTGTCGACCGACGATACGCCGCAGGGCAGGCAGTCCACGACCGCACAAACAGGATTCCGCCAGTTCGGCAAAATCACCGCTGGCATAACGGATCAACGGCATTGCGAAATTTTGCAGCGTCGTTACGACAACCTGACCGATCACTCCCGGGGCGCATGGAGCACCGGACTCATCCAGCACCTCGACAATCAGGCTTTCCGATTGCACATGATAGTTCTCGCTTGCAGGACATTGCAGGGCCATGTAGCCAAGCTCTTCGGAACTGTAGCTGTCAACGATTTTCACACCCCAGGCTCGGCGCACGATATCGCGCGCCTCGGCGCGCAGCATCTCGCCGTAGGTACGTGCCTCCTTCACCCCGGGCAGCGTGATCCCGAGTTCGATGCTGCGCGCAGCAAGCGCCTGTATGTGTGTGGCATGGGCAAGCACATAGTCAGGGGCTTCGCGCACCAGCCAGTGCAACTGCTCATCGAGATCAACTGTCAGGTTACGGATGACCGAAGGTCCGGTATGAAATGCCGCTGTAGCCGGCCCCCAGGACGGCGCACTGAGGCCCTCGGTCTTGCTGCGGATGGCGGCCAGCTTGCCGCTGAAATCACGTCCGTGCCACAGATGATCGCGCAACAGCAGCGCATGCCACAGCAGTTGTGTCCATGCCGTGCCCCGGGTCACCAGCGGGTTACCCGTCGAACCTGAGGACTGGGTTGTGACCAGCGCACCATGCCCGGGCGGCGGTGCGGTGCTATGCATATCGGCGCCCGCCTGCTGGATATCGCGACGCGCGCTGAGCGGCAACGCGCGGTACTGTTCCCACGATGTGATGCCCGCAGCCCAGGAGGCAAAACGCTCGCGGTAATACGGCACTGTCGTCACCGCATGTTGAAACACCTGTGCGAATTGCTGAAGCTGCAAATCCTGCAACCGCTCCGGGGACCACCACTGACTCTGCTCGAATTGGTACTGCAGTGCCAACATCTGCGCACTGCTGTCGTCGGGCAATGCCGGCCATTCCACGCCGCTGCAGATCGAGCGCGGCAACTGCGGCAGTGCGTTCATGCCGCCACCTCGGAACGGAAATCCTCATATTTGCCGCCCGCCGAACGCGGAATGGCGTCGCGATAAACAAACGACACATTGAACGGATAGCCGAGGTTTTTCAGGATCAGCGCGCGCAGTGCCTCTGTTTCAGCAGGCTGCAGCGGCCGCGCCACCACCAGCGCCACCTCAATATCACTCAGGCTTTTCTGCACCACCTGGAACTGGCGCACCGCCTCGAAGTTGCCGAACTGGTATTCGCCGAAGCGCGGATACCGCAGGCCGCCGCCGGGGAGGCGCAGCATGTTGCGCACGCGCCCGGCAATGCAGCGGATCACCGGCAAGCCGCGGCCGCAATTGCAGGGCGCGCCGGCTTCCGCGTAATCACCGACCTCATAACGGATCAGCGGCATCGCAAAAGCGTGCAACGGTGTGATCACCACGCGCCCCAGTTCCCCGGGCGAGCACAGCTGCCCTTCGGCATTCAGCAATTCCAGGTACACGCCTTCGGCCTGCACGTGATAGTGCTCGTGCTGCGGGCATTGCAATGCGAGATATCCCCCTTCGCGGCAGGAATACATGTCGGTGACCGGCACATCCCATGCGGCGCGGACGGTCGAGCGTAACCCGGGATGCAGCACCTCGCCGTAAGTACGCACCTCGCGCAGCCGTGACGGGCGCAGGCCCTGCCGGCCGCAATAACGCGCGAGTTCCTGCACATTGGACGCGATGCCCATCAGGTACTCGGGGTTTTCCCGCATCAGCCATTCCACCTGCGCGGCCAGCGACTGCTCGGTGGTGCTCATCGCCACCGGGCCGGTATGAAATGCGGCATCGGTCGAAACACCCCAGCCCGTTCCCGAGCCCGGCTGCAGCCGCCCCGGCCCGCGAATGGCCGCCAGCTTCCCGGAAAAATCGCGGCGCTGCCACAGGTGGTCGCGCACCGTGAACGCGTGCCAGAACACGTCATTCAGTTCAGTCTTCAGATAACGGATCGGCCGGCCGGTGGATCCGGACGATTCCCCGGGATAGCTTTGACCATGATCCGCAGGCACGGCCTGACTGCACAGGGCATCAAATTTTTCCTGGATGTCCTGCCGCCGCAGCAACGGGATGCGTGAAAACGTCGCCGCATCCAGCGGCCGATCCAGTGCCAGTCCCGCAAGACGCTCGCGGTAAAACGGCACCGTGGCCTGCGCATGGCGCAGCAGATGACCCAGTTGCGCAAACTGCGCCGCAGCCAGCACCTCGGGGGACCAGCGCTCGCTCTGCGCAAACTGGTACTGCATCGCCAGCATGCGCGCGCCTTCGGTGCCCGGCACGGCCGGCCACAGCACATGCTGCAGGGCGCTGCCGGGAACGGCGGTGTGCGCCAGCTTGTGCATTACCGGAAGACCTGGAAATTTGCGGGCTGCAGTCCGGGTGACTTAGAGCCCATATCAGAATCTGAAAACGTTAACCGCAGATGAACGCGGATTAACGCCGCCGATAAAATCAAAAACATCGGAAAGCAGCCTGTTGAATCAATGTAAGCCATTGTTTCTGATAAATTATTATGGACCGATTCCAGCGCGATTTTTGAATCTGTTTAATCTGCGTTCATCGGCGTTCATCGGCGTTCATCGGCGGTTAATTGGATCCGGTCTTTCCGTCAGGCAGCCTTGCTCATGCTCATGCCATCACCTCCGAACGGAAATCCTCGTATTTGCCGCCGGCCGAACGCGGGATGTCGTCGCGGTAGACGAAAGACACCTTGAACGGATGCTTCAGATTCTTCACGATCAATGCGCGCAACACCATTTCATCGCCCACCGTCAGCGGACGCGCCACCACCAGCGCCACCTCGATGTCCTGCAGGGTTTTCTGCACCACCTGGAACTGCCGCACCGGCGCAATGCTGCCGAACTGTGCCTCGCCGAAGCGCGGATGACGCATGCCGCCACCGGGCAAACGCAGCATGTTGCGCACCCGGCCGACGATGCGTTTGATCACCGGCAGGCTGCGGCCACAGTCACAGGGTTCGCCAGCCTCGGCATAATCACCGATGTCATAACGGATCAGCGGCGTCGCAAAATTGTGCAGCACCGTGATCACCACGCGACCCAAAGTACCGGGCGCACAGGGCTGGCCGTGATCATCGAGCAATTCCAGGTAAATTCCTTCGGATTGCACATGGTAGTGCTCGTGCTCCGGACATTGCAGCGCGAGATACCCCGCTTCGCGGCAGGAATACATGTCGATCACCGGCACACCCCAGGCCGCACGGATTTCCTTGCGCGCATCGGGATGCAGTGCTTCGCCATAAGTGCGCACTTCGAGCAAGCGCGGCGGCCGCAGCCCGAGTTTCCCGCAATGCCGCGCCAGTTCCTGCACATTGGATGCCACGCTGATCAGGTAATCGGGATTCTCCTGCATCAGCCACTGCGCCTGCTGCGGAATCGGCTGCTCGGTATTGCACATCACCGAAGGGCCGGTGCGAAACGTGGAGTCGGTGGATGCGCCCCAGCCGGGACCGCCGCCGGGATTCACGCGCGCGCGGATCGCCGCCAGCTTGCCGGAGAAATCGCGGCGCTGCCACAGGTGTTCGCGCAGCGTGAAGGCATGCCAGAACACTTCCAGCAGCGGCGTCATCATGAAACGGATCGGCCGGCCGGTGGAACCCGAGGTATTGCCTTCCTGCATGCCGCCATGGTCCGGCGGCAGCGCGCGGCTGAGCAGTGCTTCAAAGTGTTCCTGGATGTCCTGCCGGCGCAGCAACGGGATCTGCACAAAGGCTGCAGCATCAAGTGGCTGATCCGCCGCAATGCCGGCAAGACGATCGCGATAAAACGGCACGGTGGTTTTGGCGTGATGCAGCAGTTGGGTCATTTGCGCGAACTGCGCCTTACGCAATTTCGCCGGAGACCAGCGTTCGCTTTGCGCGAACTGGTATTGCAGGGCCAGCATGCGCGCGCCCTCGGCGCCGGGCAGCGCCGGCCACGCCATGCCGCCGAGTGCACTGCCGGGAACAGGGGTATGCGCCAGCTTGTGCATCGCGCGCGAGTCTCCCGTGAAACTATAAATTAATAAATAAAAACAATTACTTATTGATTAACGCAATATCAATCCGCAACGCAATCGACGAAATAATGCAGCGCTTCGCCGCTGCCCTCCGATACCAGGCCATGGATGTCGGTGTCAAAACCGGGGAACTGGCGGTTGAACATGCGAGCGAACTGCAGATAACGCACGATGGTGCTGTTGAAACGCTCTCCGGGAATCAGCAGCGGTATGCCTGGCGGATACGGCGTCAGCAGCACGCTGGCTACGCGCCCTTCGAGTTTGTCGATGTCAACACGCTCGATCCTGCGATGCGCCATGCGCGCCCAGGCTTCGGCGGGCGGCATCGCCGGCTGCATGTCCGACAGGTACATCTCCGTGGTCAGTCGCGCAATGTCGTTGGCCTTGTAGACACCGTGAATCTGTTCGCACAGATCCTTCAAACCGATTTTTTCGTAGCGCGGATACGCCGCCAGGAACTCCGGCAACACGCGCCACAGCGGCCGGTTGTTGTCGTAGTCGTCCTTGAACTGCTGCAATTCGGTGACCATCGTATTCCAGCGGCCCTTGGTAATGCCGATAGTGAACATGATGAAAAACGAGTACAGCCCGGTCTTCTCGACAATGATGCCGTGCTCGGCAAGATACCGGGTCACCACCACCGCCGGGATGCCGCTCTTGGCAAACTTGCCGGTCACGTCCAGCCCCGGTGTGATTACCGTGGCCTTGATCGGATCCAGCATGTTGAAACCGGCTTCGAGGTTGCCGAAACCGTGCCAGCGTTCCGACGGACGCAGCATCCAGTCGTCGCGATTGCCGACGCCTTCGGCGGCAAGGCGCTCCGGTCCCCACACCTTGAACCACCAGTCCTTGCCGAATTCAGCGTCAACCTTGCGCATGGCGCGGCGGAAATCCAGCGCCTCCATGATCGATTCCTCGACCAGCGCGGTGCCGCCCGGCGGTTCCATCATCGCCGCCGCGACGTCGCAGGACGCGATGATCGCGTACTGCGGGCTCGTCGAGGTATGCATCAGATAGGCTTCGTTGAAGGTGTCGTAATCGAGTTTGCGCGTCTCGCTGTCCTGCACCAGGATCTGCGAAGCCTGCGACAGTCCCGCCAGCAGCTTGTGCGTGGACTGCGTCGCAAACACCACTGACTCCTTGGTCCGCGGCCGGTCGCGGCCGATGGCATGCATGCCGTGGTAGAACTTGTGGAAGGTCGCGTGCGGCAGCCAGGCCTCGTCGAAATGCAGTGTATCGATCTTGCCGTCGAGCTTTTCCTTGATGGCATCGACGTTGTAGAGAATGCCGTCGTAGGTGCTCTGCGTGATCGTCAGGATGCGCGGCTTGGATTTCGATTTCGAGGCAAAGGGATTGGCGCGGATTTTTTTCTCGATGTTTTCCCAGGTGAACTCTTCCAGCGGGATCGGACCGATGATGCCGAAGTGATTGCGCGTCGGCATCAGGAACACCGGCACCGCGCCGGTCATGGTGATCGCATGCAGGATCGACACATGGCAGTTGCGGTCAACGATCACCACGTCACCCGGCGCCACCGTCGAATGCCACACCATCTTGTTCGAAGTCGAAGTGCCGTTGGTGACAAAAAACAGGTGGTCGCAGTTGAAAATACGCGCGGCGTTGCGCTCCGAAGCCGCCACCGGCCCCGAGTGATCGAGCAACTGGCCGAGTTCCTCGACCGCGTTGCAAACGTCGGCGCGCAACAGGTTTTCGCCGAAAAACTGGTGGAACATCTGACCGACGGGGCTTTTCAGGAACGCGACACCGCCGGAGTGCCCCGGGCAGTGCCAGGAATACGAGCCGTCCTGCGCGTAATGGGTCAGCGCACGGAAAAACGGCGGCGCCAGGCTGTCGAGATAGGCCTTGGATTCGCGCACGATGTAACGCGCGACGAACTCCGGCGTGTCCTCGAACATGTGAATGAAGCCGTGCAGCTCGCGCAGCACGTCGTTCGGGATATGCCGCGAAGTCTGAGTCTCACCATAGAGGAAAATCGGAATCTCGGCATTGCGAAAGCGGATCGCCTTGACGAAGGTACGCAGCTCACCGATCGTCGACTCCAGCTCCTGCGCCGAGAAATCATCGTCATCGACCGACAGGATAAAAACCGAAGCGCGGGACTGCTGCTGGGCAAAGGATGACAGGTCGCCGTAGCTGGTGACCCCGAGCACTTCCTGCCCCTCCTCCTCCAGCGCCTTGGCCAGCGCACGGATGCCAAGACCGCTCGAGTTTTCCGAGCGGAAGTCTTCGTCGATGATGATGACCGGAAAACGGAAGCGCATGGTGCCTCTGCTGGTATGGGTGAGCGTCGGGGGAACTACTGGGGTGTGGACTGGCGGCGCAGAAGCGATGCGCACACCATGCTGCGCCGCGCCGTCACGGGCGGCTGCGCGCCGGGCAGGCGCATTGGACGGTAATCGCGGAATTCAGCACGCCGCCATCTTAGCGCCGAATCCCGCGGATTCGAAAGGGTTTCCCCATCCAGACTATGTGTTTTTTACAACGATTTTCGGGAATGCGGCGGAATGGTCCTGCTGCTTCTCGGCGATTTTCACCGCGACGCGGCGCGCGATCTGGCGATAAATTTCAGACACCCGGCCATCAGGGTCCGCCACCACCGTCGGTTTGCCGGAGTCCGCCTGTTTGCGGATATTGATGTCCAGCGGCAGCGAGCCCAGCAGTTCGACGTTGTAATCAGTGCCCATCCGGCTGCCACCGCCTTCGCCAAAAATGTGTTCTTCGTGACCGCACTTCGAACAGATGTGCAGCGACATGTTTTCGACGATGCCGAGAATGGGAATACCCACCTTCTCGAACATCTTCAGGCCCTTGCGCGCATCAATCAGCGCGATGTCCTGTGGCGTGGTGACGATCACCGCGCCGGTGACCGGCACGCGCTGCGCCAGGGTCAGCTGAATGTCGCCGGTGCCCGGCGGCAGATCGACGACGAGGTAATCAACATCACGCCATTTGGTTTCATTTACCAACTGCTCCAGGGCCTGGGTCACCATCGGGCCGCGCCACACCATCGGTGTTTCAGTGTCGATCAGAAAACCGATCGACATTGCCTGCAGGCCGTGCGCCTCCATCGGTTCCAGCGACTTGCCATCCTTCGACTCCGGACGACCGGCAATGCCCAGCATCATCGGCTGCGACGGGCCGTAAATATCGGCATCAAGGATGCCGACACTGGCGCCCTCGGCGGCCAGCGCCAGTGCCAGGTTCACTGCGGTGGTGCTCTTGCCGACGCCGCCCTTGCCGGACGCAACAGCGATGATGTTTTTCACACCGGGAATCAGTTTCACACCGCGCTGCACCGCATGCGGCACGATCTTGATCGACACATTGACCGTCACGCTGCCGACACCGGGCAGGGTTTTCAGTTGGTCCGCCACCGCCTTGCGGATGGGTTCAATCTGGCTCTTGCCGGGATAACCCAGCAGGATGTCCACCGAGACGTTGTTGCCTCCGGCGCCGTTACTTTCTATCTTGATGTTTTTCGCGGACTTGGCGGTGACGTAGTCCGTTTTGGTGTTGGGGTCCGTCAACTGCTTCAGCGCGGTCTGGACGTCCTGCTCGGTAATCGGGGTTGTGGCCATGGCTTGGGGTTCCGTTGGTAATGCGTGTTGAGGCCGCGATTGTAGCGAGATACCCCCCTGCAAACCACTACAACCCCATGCTGACAAAGGTTTTTTTGCGCCCTTGCCACAGTGTCCGCCGCGAACCGTGTCAGACGCCCTTCCGCAAGCCGGGGGTTTCAGAATAGTTTGTTACAATTCAATCCTTTAGCACCACTCCCTGGCTCACCCCCCTGACTCATACCCCCTGACTCATCCCCATGCCTGACACCCCGCAAACAGCGCGCCGCATTCTTGTGACCTCCGCGCTGCCGTACGCCAATGGCGCCATCCACTTGGGCCATCTGGTCGAATACATCCAGACCGATATCTGGGTCCGGTTC
>Ga0163146_10000524_pt1 | contig 54619 bp, 65 predicted proteins | sample OliLakLV19MP7G1_FD_148648 | JGI IMG/M metagenome (GOLD analysis project Ga0163146, IMG submission 148648) | Freshwater microbial mat bacterial communities from Lake Vanda, McMurdo Dry Valleys, Antarctica - Oligotrophic Lake LV.19.MP7.G1 | ecosystem: Environmental > Aquatic > Freshwater > Lake >... | reverse complement strand
GTGACTTTGTCGGTGATCCCATCGACCTGAGCCTGCGCTGCCTCTTTTCTGCTGATAATATCAGCCTGGTCCGCACCGAACATTGACTGGCCAAGTTCAGCCACGCTTGCCTGTGATCCAAGCGTGCGAACGCTTCTGGCGGCATCTTGAATTGCATCTGATTTCTCTCTCGCTGACTTACGCTCAGCAATAGCAATGCCCTGGGCTCGTATATGGTTCAAACGCTCTTCAACAAAAGACAACTCTTCAAGCACTATTGCTCGGTCAGATTCAGAGCCTTTGAGAGTGACAAGTGCATCGCGCATGTTACCAATCTGCCGAACCATCGGGGCAAATTGAGATTCAATTTTTGCTGCCTCAGACTCAGCTGAAACGCTGCCATGAGTAAACCGTTCTTCAAATGCAGTCAGCTGTGTATTGAGGGTCTCAAGCGCAGTTTCATATCGACCAAGTGCCCCAGTTGAACGCACGCTTCCTGGGCGGCCCAGACGGCCTGAAGCCCCTCTCCTCCAAGCAGATGTATCACCATCAGGGTCTCCACCGAATGAGGTGAGATTTTCCAGGGAGTCACCAGACGATGCCCCTGAACGAAAACCTCTGGTGCGAGGCAAATTCGTCTTACGTCTTTCAAGAGCCTCAACGCTTTCAACATTTTTGCGAAATGTGTCGAGTTGTTCCCGGGCATCAGTTAGGCTCTTCATTACCAAGTCAGCGTCTCTGGTCTTGCCCTGTTCGTTAAATTTGCGCCATGAGTCCTCCATTGGCTTGATGACATCAGTCTCAAATCTATCGGCCGCTCTTTTTTGACGACTTACCCAAGAGTCAAGCGGGCTGCCTTTTGCTGCCTTTAGACGATCCTCGACCTGCCCAAAAGCCTGTCCAAACTTCTCAATGCCGCGCGTTGCATTGGTGGACAGTCCAGGGATGTCGTTGGGTTGGCCAAATTTGCCGTCAAATTCTTCGCGCGTCTTTGCGATGTTAGCGCGCAGTTCTTGCATGACCTCAGAGATGCGGGATATGCCTTGAGCTGCATCAGCAGCATCTGCTTTGGCATTTTTGCTGAACAGTTCCTCGAACGGATTTTTGGTTATGTCTCCAAACCCAAAGAACCCTTTGCCGCCATCTGGGTTGGCCGGGGTGCTTGTGTTGTTCTTGCGAAATTCTTCCTTGGCTCCTGTGAATGCTTTACCAAAGTTGAGCGGGTCTGCCACTCCAGCGGCAATTCCTGCAAGGTCAGCAAACATGGTGGCCATGTTGGTGCGGATGGCACCAAAGAAGCGGTCCACAAGACTCAGCAGAACCCCAGCCAGCAGACCTGTCCGACCGAACAGGAGCCAACCAATTACGCCATAGGTGGCAATAGAGGTGGTTTCAATTCCTGAGGCTCCTATGATTGAAACCACCGCGCCGAACAAAGATGAAATTGCAGAGGTAACTCCCATGACCACTTCAGTGGATGGGCCTAGTATGGCTCCTACAACAAGTCCAGCGCGACCAAAGATCAGCCAACCAATGACGCCGCCAGCAACTGCCTCTGCAGGAAGCTGGGATACTGCTCCAAAGATCGCGCTGACTATTGTTACAAATGCTGTTCCAAAGTCTTGGATGGTGGCGACTGCTCGCACAAATGCATCAGCATTACGGTCAGCAAATCTCAAAAGGCTGGCCATCCATTCCTGGACAGCAGTCACAGTTGCAGCAGAATTCAGATAGCGCATGGCTTTGACGGCTGCTAGGACTGCAGAAGTCAAAACATCAAGAGCGCCAGACTTGTTTAGTGTAACAGCAAATTTGTTGACCTCTGCAGTGGCAAGACGAAGTGAGCCGCTGAATGTATTGGCAAGCAAATCTCCAGCGCCGCCATATTTCTCTTTGAATTTATCCAGCATGGGCGGAACAGCATCGTTGAAGGCAACGGTGCCTCGGCTGATGTCTGATATAAGTTTGGCAACAGATATGCCCATTCCTTCAGCCATCAATCTAATGGCAGTGGGAATTTGCTGGCCCATTTGACGACGGAGTTCTTCCATCGATATGACGCCCTTGCCGGCCATCTGCTCGATGGCCAGAGACACGCGCTTGACTTGTTCATCTGTGCCGCCAAAGGCAGCTACAGCATCAAGCAGGTTCTTGAGAGGGCCATTTCCGGCATCATCAATGATTGGCTCGATGCCTGATGACCGCAGCTTGACAAAGGCTTCGTGAATTGCTGTTAGAGAAAATGGTGCCTTCTGCGTCAAGACCAGCATTCGGTCTAGCGCAACATCTGCCTTCTCAAATGAATTTTCAATTGTGGCGAGAGTGATTTGCAATCGCTCAAGATCAGAAGCCATCTTTATGAAGCCGCCTGACAGACCAACGACTGATCCGGCCAGGATATACTTCATAGTGCGGTCTAGACCGCGGATGCTGTTCTCAAAGCCCGTCATTGCACGGCCAGCCCCAGCGGCTGTCCGTTCCAGATTGTTCAGTGCAGTCCGCAGGGAATCAACTGAAGCTCGAATTGCACCAAGAATAGCCAGGTTGTTAGCCTGGATATTGATGTTGATAGGAGCATTCATTGCGCCGGACATCAGCGGTTCCTTGCTTGCTCTTCGCTGAACATCTGGTTCTGAACCCTACAGACTATCTCTAGGCATCTCCAGAAGTATGCATCTTGCTGGCTTATAGACTTTCCATCTGCAGTGTGGACTTGCTTCCACCCGTGCTCTGAAATCTGATACAGACGGAAAAACCAAGCCAAGTAAAATCCAGTTTTGCGCTGTTCAGTAAGGACTTGATAGGTCCATTCAAAAGATGGACCTGCCCCCCCTACTCTGGCAGCGCGTTCTAGTTTCCCTCCGTGGTTTCTGACGGAGACGATATATTGGCGCAGGCCATGATGATTTCAGAGGCCAGCGGCATGTATTGGGCATACATCGTCAGTTGCTGAGTGTTGACGGGACCGTCATCATCCTCAAGCCCGGACACCGTCACATACTTGGGAAGGATGTCCTTCGTTGCCTCGATCATTTTGGAGGCAGACGCAGCAGTCATCTCCACGTTTGTGCCATCATCGCTTTTGGAGCCTCCAAGAACATCAAGCAAGATGACAAGATCGCCCAGGACCATTGGCTTGATGATGCACCTGATTTGATCCTCTGCTGGAAGGCTCTTGTTGCCATTCCAATCCGGGATGTATTCCACTGAACGAGAAAACTTGACTTTCATTTTTTGTGCCCTTGAAGATTTGGTGAAGCGACGTTGTGCCCTGTTCAGGATATCCTCCTGATATCACACTCCCAGATAGTTGGAAGTGATATTTGTCAAATCAATTTGAATGACATAGTTGCTGGTAGTGTCCAATTCGGCCACACCAGTGAATTGGTTGGTGAGTCGGTTGGGTCCGCGAACTGGGGCTGTCCAGGTGAGAACCTTCAGAGAAGGACAGATTATATCCATGGTGTAGTAGAAGGCAGAGGCAGGGTTGCCGAGGATCATGTCCGCGCGACGGTTGGACATTGTCACTCGCAGCGCAAAGGCTTGCCAGGCAACGAATGCATCATAATCGTTGTGATCCCGGAAACTGAGGGTGCCGGAAAACTCTGCATTCTGATATCCATTGGCCAGGAATTCAGAGGTTCTTTTGGTCCCGTCCAGCAGAACAACGCCCTCTATGGGGGTGCTATATTTGATGCTCAGGCTCTCGAAATTCACATTGGCTGAGAGACTTGAGAGACCAGGGCCAGTCTGGATCGAGGCCATATCCCACACCCATGGCGCGCCACCTGGGCTGCGAAGTGCGGCCACGGAGGTGCTGCGGCTGATGCGCGTAGGGTTGCGGACCATAACATTGACTGTGGATTTGACCAGCATTTTTGCATCAACTTGAAACTCAATGGAAGGGACAACCGTTCCTTCAAACAAGAAGGCTGATCCCACATCCTTGTAGACCATCAACGCAATCGGCGGAAGAAAGCTGACTGTGCTGAACTCAGTCTGGTTGGGCAGAAATGTGTGACGGACCACTCCGCGGGTGGCGCTCCATTGAGCAGAAGCAGACCCAATTCCCCAGCTGCCAGCCTGCGTCAGAACCGTTCCGCTGGACTGGCCGAATGCAGATCGCATAAACATGCCGATTGCATTTGGATTGGGCTCAAACTGGATATTGCCTCCTGCTGTGGACAGGCCCTCGTGCGTTGGTGGACGATGGCGGTTGCCAGTGATGGCACTTTCCATCAAAGGCTCGATGGAGTGCGAAATATCTTCTGACACGAAATTGGTCCAGCGAGCGTTCACTGACAGCTCACTGGAGTTGACCGCGTGATAGAGGCTGGTCACCGCCATCACTGCCATCTGTCCGCCGGTGCCATTTGCCATTCTACGGTCCCATCAATCGTTGTAGGCTTCGCAGACGATCTGCACAGTTGCGACGGCCACGTGGCCTCTTTGTCCGTCAACAGTCCCTTGGCCAAATCCTGTCTGCAATGCTACGCTTGATGTCTGCAGCGATGCCTGGAACTGACGATTTTCGCTCAGAAGAACTTTCAGAGCACTCAGAGCAGCAGCACGTAGTTTAGCGGCTGATCGAAAAGAAGTAAAGTCGAATACGAACACGTCGACAGAAAATGTTATTTTCTCATACGTCCCGTTCGGTATGCTGGTAACATCTTCTTCTGACATAATGAGTCGAACATTGATGAGCGGCATATGAGCAATGTTCCCCACTTCTAGCTCATCGCCCTCATAAAAGATGTGGTTGGCCTTAAATCCCAGAGCAATAATAGCAGCGCTGCCAGCGATCAAATCAACCATGGCCTGGTGAACCAGATCAATGCTGATGCGCGACATCACGTTCCTCCATTCTGCTTATACTTTGTATGGACTGCGCGCTTGAGGTCCGCAAGCCATTGGCGTAAAACTTCATTGATTTGGTGAATGACCTCAGGACGGCTTGGCCAAATCTCTCGGGCAGGAATTTTGAATGCACGTCGGAAACGAAAGAATTTTGGGCCCAAGTTTCCGCCAAGGAATTGACCTTGTGAGCTTCTCGCTTTGCCTAGGCCATTTGGTATCATCATTGTGATGCCGCGAGAAGAAGGAATGTTGATGCCCTTGGTGTGCATCTCAAGGCTCCAGCCAACAGTCACTCTATTGAAATAAACAATAAAGCGATCATTGTGAGCGACGTGGATGATGTCGCTCGGCACACCAGAGAACAGCTTGTTTCTGCCGGAAGTCTGCTTGCTGCTCCGCGTCATAGGAGGATACGGCTTGCGGCGACCTTGCATTCTGACGGTCTCGCGCGCGTAGTCTCGAATTGTGCGACCGGCTTTGTCCATCAGCTCCATGCGGTCGGTGACTTGCTCCTGAATTTCTTTCAGAGCCGCAGCAATCCCCCGGTCACCAAATTTGATTGTGATCACGGAAAATTGTCTTCGTTACGGCGAGCCAGCAACTCTTCTTGAACTCTTGTAGAGGCAGGAGCTTGATCCAATTCATTGATAACCGGGGCAAAGATCGGGTGGTGGCCCATGGTGGACGACCAAGCAAAGCTGTTGCCGGAACTGCCAACCAGAGATTCAGAACTTAGGCGCAGATCACCCTTGATGAGTTGGTCAAGCATGTCATTGGCTCGCCTGAATCTTATCTCCATAAACTCTGGGACGCTTGGCATCTTCTCTGCCAACATTTCGTGCGTGGCAAGATCGCAGGCAATCCGAGTGATAAGTGGGTTGGCTGAGGTCAACGGCACAATGTATCGCACCGCCAGTCTCGCATCAATATATGACTCAGCATCTCTGAGGAAGATTGAGCTGACCTCAACTGACGACACATCATATTGACCTGATCCGACCATTGTGGTCAGCGGACGATAGCGCGCCAAAATGTCAGAGATGTCAGCGTATGGCATGGATCACCTGAGATATTTGCTGGCCAGTTTCACAAAGCGTCCTTTGGCGGCAGATCGGACGGCATCAGCCAAGTCATCAGCACTCTCAAATGCGCCGCTCACATCAATCACATCATCATCAATCTTGAATGAAAGCGTGACGCTCTGTCCGCGCCCGAGGAATTGGATTGCCTCGCTGTAATAATGGTATGCGTTCTCGCCTCCCATACCAGGAATCATGTCGCCCTGCCAGTGCTCCTTGTAGTATGCCACTGCCTCTTCAGCAAGAAGCTTGGCATCGACTGGAGAACGCTTGTCAATGGAATACCGCATACGGTGCAGAATGTCCCGTAGCCAAAGAAACTTGCCCAGGCGACGCTCAGGGTTGACACGGTGATCCCATTCCAGGAGCGGGAAGTTGCGGTCAAATCGAGCGCGACGCACAGACTCATTCACATAGCCAGTGTGGCCAATATCCACATCTGCCAGGATCATGCAGAACCCTGGCCCGCCATTTACGCCCTTTTCAGCGTGCTCGTGGACCTTGCCATAGAATTTGAATCCGCGGTCGGTGCGGAATAGACGCGCAGGCTTATCAAGCATCGCTGGCGCTCCACGGGGATCAACCGTGAAATGGTGCTGATGGATGGAGTATGCATCAAATGCATTCGGCCTGAGATATCGCGGAAGATCACCAGAGAGATATTCATCGCTGTCGATCCACAGCACCCAATCCGTCTCCACATCCTTGGTGCTGTCATTCCTGGCATCATCGAACCCATAGTGACCGACGCGAATGTGTGGGGCCAGGGAATATTCCAAATCAATCCATGGATTGGCAATCTTGTAGTCTTCCAGGATTGTGCAGATGATTGAGTAGCATTCAGAGGGTTGGATGCAGACATTGACGCATTGGACATTGCGGCTCAGACTGTTCAGCGTCTTGGCCAAGCTCTCATATTGGTTGGTGATGATGCACGCCGTGGCAGTCTGGACAGATCGCAGACGGTTTGCTTTATCCATTGCCTTGATGGGATGGGCCGGATTGCGGTCTGCATCATAGCAGAACAAAAGATGGCCAAGAGAGCGACCTTCATGCGTTGCGCCATGCGGCATAGCCAGCATTCGAGCGCCTTCCTTGTCAGCAAACATTTCACGGAGCATCCACTTGTCAATGCTCCAGATATGGGCTCGCCACCAATATTGAGTCTTGTTGTATAGCCCAATCGCCTCCCAGTTGCCCATCGGCACAGTGATGATCACTCTGCCGCCGATACGAACATTGTCCTCAAGTATGGAGACGACTGTCCACGGCTTGAGGACGTGCTCAAGCACTTCGGTGCAGATCACCGCATCATATATTTTCTGCGGCTTGGGCAGGAAGCTCTCTGTATTGCCGACGCAGAATAGTGCATTGGTTAGACCCAGATCAATGGCATATTTACGACAGAGCTCAACATTGCTCTGTGCAAAGTCCACGCCCATGAACGACTTGTCAGGGAACCGGGCCGCAAGATCAAGAATGATCACGCCCTCAGCGCAACCATAGTCCATGACGCTAGACCCGGCAGGCAGTTTGGCGATCTCATCAGCGATCTGTTCAAACCGCTGGCTGCCAATTTGGGATCGGCGCACGCGAGCGCCCTTGAAATCTTCATTCACGAAATAGCGTTCATAGTATTCCGCAAATGTCTCACGACCAAAGAGATAGGGATACAGCACCTCCACGCGCGCCATGAGGCGGGATGCCCAAGGGTGCTGTTCTTTGTCTTTTGTGTGCTGCCACAGAGAGATAGCAGGGATGACATCACTGGTCTCAACCAGCCCCCAGAGGCGCGAGAACAGCGATTGCGGGGCGCTAGAGAGATTGTTAAACAGCGTCTCCACCCGCCCGGCTATCTCTTCCCACAGGTGATGCTGAGGCTGTTGCGCGGCGGTGCTATCACCAAAAACGCTTTCAGAGATCAGCGATGCAAACTCTTTGCAGAACTCATCAGAATTCCAACAAGCTGTCCCATCATAGAAATTGCCATAGCCTCCCAACGTCTCAGGCAGAGCGCCTTCGCGGGTGGTGATGAATGGCGTTCCAACGGACATGGCCTCCTGGGCCATGATGCAGCTGGTCTCTTCAAAGGCGGTTGGATAGACATATGCGCCGACAGAATTCATCCGATCACGAAGTTGGTCCTGACGAAGCGACCCAATGAATTTGACGCGCGGGTTATGATCGCACATGGAGAACAGCCAACTGTAGTAGCTCTTCATATGGGGAGGATGGTTGTCATACATGCAGACTTCCAGCTTCCAGTCTCCGCCGAGATAGTCCATGATGCCGCCAGGACGGACCAGAGCCTCCAGGCCGCGCTCTGGGCGCGCAGCATACAGCAGAGTATTTGGATCGCGCCTGGTGGTGCACGTAGAATATTCGTTGACGCCATTCTGCAGCACCTTGATGAAGTCAATGGGATATCCCGTGACCTCGGCATACTGCCGACGATGCCAATCAGATACGCACCAGATTTCATTGAAGTTCCAGCCAGAGCCCTGGAGGGTCGGCATGGTGCCTTTGATCGTTGCCAGATCATGCGTCCACAAGACAGCATACCGGGCCTGGTGATTGAGGTGGAGAAGCTCCGCAGACCGTGACGCGATCAGCAAATCCACTTCAGTCGTCGTAATGAATGGCTGATACCCATCCAAGCTCAGATATCTGACGCCATCATCGCCAATGGCGCCAGATTGAATATAATCTGGTTGGCCAGGGGCAGGAAGGTCACAGAACATCGTCACCATGTGACCCCTGGTCTTGAGGGCCTTGGCGAGAGATAGTGCTGCTGTTTCGCTTCCGCCAAGAGATTTGTGATCCAGCGTTGCTGGACCGAATTTCATCCCAGGAGAAGCAATGATGATTTCCATTGTATTGTGCCCTTGTGCAATGACGGCGCTTAACGCCCAGGGCACTAGGCGTCAAACGCCGTCAAGGTTCTCAACTTTGCAGCTGAGAAGTAGATCGCATCCAGAGTGTGCCCCCTCTGGATGTGAGTTTGTTATGCGCTGGTGACGATGATCCGCATGGCCAAGTCTTTCGACACGACCTTCTCGCCCTGGTAGTATCCCACCTGCATGTCATAGGACTTGCGGCGCGGATCATATGGCAGACGCTCCACCGCCATCGGCACGCCCAGCTCAGGATCGGTCCAGCGGAAGGCATTGATCCAGGTATCGGTTTCCATGCCAGCAAGGGTCTTGGTGTGGGACATCCAGATGCTGTCGCCGCCCCAGACATCGGTATAGGACCAACTTCCGTTCAGCGTCTCTTGCTCGCCAAAGGTGTTGACCTGGATTGTTGGCATCAGCACCTTCTCAATGTTGAGAAGGGCAGCCAACTGTTGCTCGCTGGCGATGCCGCCGCGGTCACCAAACAGCATCCCGCAAATCTGGGAGTTGGTGATGAGGTGGCGACGGATTGCCTGAGGGATGACAAGCGTATTCGGGAGCATGCCGGTCAATCGCCGGAAGTCCTCCACATAGCTCAGCATCTGGGTCACAATGGGCGCATTGCCCAGCGTCCAGGCGCAGCCCACCTGAGTGACGGTATTCACGTTGCTGCTGTTGATGGCGAGATTGGCGATGCGCCACTCATAGTCCAGCATCAGGCGATCCATCAGAAGGCCGCTGTGGGCATTTGCCCAGTTCAGAATGCTGTCAGCATTCACTGAGTCCTCTGCCGACCAGTCTGTCCCCAGCGCATAGTTTGGGGCATAATAGTTGTCAGACGACACGCTGAAGTGCACCTTCTTGGGGATGGTGCGAGGCGCACGAAGGGTCAGACCCGGCTGAACGCGGGCCCACTCACCGTGGTAGAATTTGTAATACAGATCAGACTGCTTGCTGACCGGCGTCACAGGGATGAATTGGTCAGCGATGAACCCCGACACCCGACGATTGATCAGGATGTTTGAAAGAGGCACATCAACGTGAAGGCCGCGACCGCCGGTGGGCATACGAAATTCTCCTTTACACAGCCAGCAGGGTGTTGCCCGAGCCGGCAACAAACGCGCGTTGCACATTCAGTTCCAGGGCAAAGAGCGATCCGCTGGCGACTGAGCTCATTGCGCGGCCCATTATGGTCATCGGCGCAGTGTCTCCTGACACCACAGAGCGAAGCCATCCTGGGCCGCCGGTAGCGGACACTGCCACGGTGATGAATGCGCCACGAGTGATGGAGGCAGCAGCCCGAGCACGGACCACGCCACGAACGGCGACAGTGGCGTGCTCGCCAGTGCGCGGATCATTCATCACGATGCCATATCCCGTGCCGCCAGCGGCTGCCGTGATGGCATTGTCCTCTGAAGTGGCGAAATCAGCAGCGCGGCCCTGAAGGCCGTCAAAGCTGTATAGCGCCTTCATCGGACGTGCGTGATAGTCCTCATTCCATGACATTGGTGTTTACTCCCCCGCAGCGTAGCGGGACATGAGGGTTGGATTTTCATAGCGGACCGCAGCAAACGCCATTGAATAGTCCGTCTTGCCGGACTTGTCATCGGACATGCGCTGCTTCACGAGATAATCCACCTCTGCCGCAGCATTGGCGAATTCAGTATTGCTCTTACCTGAGCCAAATTCCCCGAGCGACACCTGCTTGCCAAAGCTGGCGATGAACTCGCTGAACAGAACCTTGGCCGGCTTCTCGGTTCCGCCAAAGCTGATCTTGCCGGAGATGCTGCCCATGAAGGCCAGGGCCATGTCCTTCTGCGCGGGCATGAGCTTGCCATCCTTGATGGCTTGATCGACAATGGTGGCAGCCTCGCGCTGGGCGAACTCCGCTGCATTGACAGCCAGCGCGCGCTCAGCCGTGTCGGCGCGAGCCGTCATCACCTGGAGCTCAACCCGATGGGCATCAACGGCTGAGGCGAATTTGGCAGATGCGACACCAGCGGCTGCGTGGACCGCAGCGTCAATGAGGGCATCAACCTGTGGCTGGGTGAACATTGCTGGGCGATCCTTCTCAGCGGTGAACTCAGTAGGCTTTTGGGCTAGGCCAGATGAGAATTGCGACGCAAACAGGGCGCTGGCCAATCCTGCCAGGTCTGTGACCGCTGGCATTTCAGTGCCCAAGATAGCAATGGCAGAGAGCACATGCCCGAGCTTCCTGCCATTGAACTCAACTTCACCTGGCCTGAAAACTTCGACCGAGACATTGTGGTATCGACGTTGGCGAATCATATCCAGAAGCGCCTCAGGCACATCCACAATATTCGCGAACAGCTTCTGCCCTTCGCGCCAAACATTGTCAACCCATCCCAGAGTTGGGATGCCAGTCTTTTGGCCGAACCAACGCTGAGCATCACCGTGTCCGAGCTTCAGGTGAGGCTTAACAATGTTTGATCCGCTCAGCTCAGAGAAGTGAGCAACCATCTCATCAAGATCACTTTCTGCCACTGTGATCTTTCCGCCATTGGCGGGAGACCACGTTCCTGCGGCAAAAATCTCCAAACGGTTGATCGTTCCAGCCATAAGCAGGACTATATCGTCAGTTTTCTGGATGCGCTACTGTTTTTTTAATGTTTCGTTTTTTGAATAAAATTGTCCCAGGAACCCTATTTTGTAGCTCAATCCTTTGATGAAGTCATATTTCTTCATCCAAGAGCCAACTTCTAGAAACTGATCAAAGAACGTCTTGTCATGTGCGCCAGTCCATCCATTGTTCAAATTACAGTCCCAGTTGTCTCCGCGAACACGCCCATATGGGTTCAGCATGTGCCTGTGGGCTGACCGAGCATACATAGGATCGAATGTGGTTGCCTGATGGTAATGTCGGACATATAGACCGTGACCTTCCATCATCAAGCCATAGAGGATTGCAGTGTCTTCAAGATACATCTTGCTCTTGACGTTGATACTGCGATGAATGAAGAAATCATATATTGCGCTGTTCTTGCCAATATTTCTGAATGTTATGCCCTCATGGCACCGAAGCCACCAGGAGTTCTTTGGGGTGATGGCGTTCCTGTCGTGCGTCATTATTTTTGCGGTGCCGCGAATGTGGACCACCGCTCCTGCTTCTGGCATCATCTCCATACGCACAGCACTGTCCAAATAGTCTCGGACGGCATCTTTCTCAAAGATGGTGGTCGGCATCAGAGAGATAATATAGTCGTAAATGTGAGCGCTGTCAGGCTCAAGCCCGGCAATCCGATTGAACGCGCGGAACATCAGATGGTGCCGGCGCATACCAGGGTGGCTCTCTCTGCGAAAAGACACAGGAATAGGGCAATTTTTCCAGGCATCTGCAATATAGTCGCAGATGTGATCTGGCAAGTCATATAACGCGATATGCACACTGATCTTTGCGCCAGGAATCACCGGCGTGCTGGATAGGCAACGAATAAAGCTTGGCACAAAGAAACGAGTGTGCCAGCGAAGCGTCCCAGGCGTCACCCAGGTAGTGAATGCAATGTTCATGTGCCCTATCCAATTTTGTGCTCAGGCGCCGCCAGACGCTACCTTGTCTGCTGGTCCTTTGGTTGCTCGGTTGTTGTTCTTGGACCCTCCTGCTCCTGTTGCATTCGGGTCATTTGGGCTGGTTCCTGTCGGCGGTGGCGGAGCCCTCATAACCTCGTCCTCATCTCCTTCCTCACGAAGCGGCAGACCTACTGCTGACCGCAGGAAGTTGATGTCTTTTTGGTCTACATCCAGCATGCCAGAGTTGAACATGTTGATGGCGCTGTCCACGATCTCAATGCCCTCATACTCCCCATAATCCAGGAATACGAAGTCAGGAAGCTCCATGCCAGGCTTGTAGTCCGAGAAATTCATCATGATGAGAGGCTCAATGATCTTTTTCTTCATTTCTGCAGAGATGTCCTCGCAGGAATCATTGGCAAGTTTCATGAGAATGCGGAGATGAAGTCTGCTCTGGCTGTCTGCGCCTCGCTTCACATCTGTGCCCATCCCAAGGAGAGCCGGGACTAGAATGCCCCGAGAGATGCGGACATCGCAATAATTCAAAGCCTCTGAGTATCCTGCGCTGCCAGCGCGCGTGGCCTCAATCAAGTTGATCTCAACGCCTTCTGGCACAAGAATGTCTGACCGACTGGACAGGCTGGTGAGAATAGACTTGAGTGAGTCTTTGAGGTTTTGGTCAGCGCCCTGCGGATATTTCATCATCATCAGAGGCTGTCCGAACCGTTCTAGGAACACATTCCAGAACTGGGTGATGAACTTTTTGGACCACCACGCAGCATAGCAAGCGCGCAGATCGCTCACCCCATAGTGATTGCCATGTTCGCCGCCATAGGCGTAATGGATCACCTTGTTCGGATTCAAGAGGACAACGCCAGGCGCCACTCCAGGTTCCTGACGGAAGCGAACGATATTGCCGTGCATATCCATGTCAATCCAGATGTAATCAGGAGCACGGAATTTGATATCCTTGAGCAAAACCTTGAGCTCAGAATCATCCCCGAGCGGCTTGACCTCCCAGATGATCTCTCCCATGCTGAAGCCGAAATTGAATGCCGTCAACATCTCGCGGATGATCCGGTTCATTGCAATGCCCTGCATTGCGTCCAGAACAAAGTCAGCGTGCTTTTGCTGCTGCTCGCTGGAATTATTGCCGCCAGCTGGAGATACAGTCCATTTGCGGCCGTGGACCAAAATCTTCTTGAATGAAAGGCATGCCTTGACGGTGTCATCTGCCAGCATGTCTCGATATACCTTGAATCCTTGGCGCCGAAGCAATTCATCAGTATTGGTGAGAGTGTAGAGCGCATCTTTGCGATTGCTCTCCAATTTTGGCCACATAGATAGTGATGCGCCCTCATGGACAGTAACCTCACTCTCAATATTGCGAGGGCGACCAACGGCAGAACGGAAGGCTGTAGTCAGACCATCATACCACGCCATTGCAAATCTCCAAATAGACATCTTTTCTGTGGTAGACCAGTCTCTCAAGCAGGTCCAGATAAACAAGTCGGCTGGCGCGCAACTCATATCCGAGCCCACACTGAATCAGCGTCCTGCCGACCAGAATGCAGCCTTCTGTGTCTGTGTGGGAGTTGCCAGCGTGGATGCGCACCCCTGACCAATCTTTGTTGAATGTATCGTCGCCAATCAGCAACGGCATATTGATCCTGAAGCGAGGTGACCAAGTCACCCTGACAGTATATTTCCCATAAGGAATGGCAGTTTTGCCCGCTACCTTGATTCCTGGCGCACGGACAGTATCCTCCAGGGTATAGCAGAAATGGTGCCCATCAATATATAGGTCGCCAACAGTCTCATTCCTGTAGAAGCCAGTGCGAACCATTCTCATTTGCATCAGGAGAACTCGCTCAAGTTGTGCTCAGAGGTGGGGCGCAATGCAGCATAATCCAAGTCAGCCAGCTGCTCAGGCGTGAGAACCGGGGTTGCATTGATAAGGCTCTTCCACGGAGCGCAGCCCATAACAATGACGTCAGCCCGGTCAATTGTGGCATCCCCACCAAGACGCTCGCGCAGCTTTCTCTTGGTTTCGACCATTATTTTGTCACGGTCGCTGTATTCATACTTGAGAGAGGCAAGTTGATTGACCAACTCCTCGTCCTCAGGTATCTTCATAGCTCCGCTTTCCATCATCCTGCGAACCACCCACCAATCCCGCGAGCGACGTGTCGCAAACATCCGAATTTCATCAGGGTTATCGCCGTTCTCAGCAGAAAGGCCAGAGCCGCCATTGTAGGCAGTTATGGCCAGGCCGGCATTGCGTCCCACATCAATGACTCCGCCGCCAACTCCTGGCTCATCCACAATTATGCGTATGACTCGAAGCTGATTGGCCTCCAGGCTGGTCTTGGCCTCAATGATCATGTTCACGCACTCATTGGTCATGGTCTGCGGCCTGGCCTGGAGCCAGAGACAGTGCCCGCGCCGGAATGCGCCCAGGACCGTCTCATTGCCGCCAGACCGCGCAACGTCCATGACCAGGGTGATGCCATCAGCCACATAGTCGAACCTTGGCAGCTCAATATACTGCGCCCTCTCTGCCCAATCGAATGGAACCACAACGCCATCGCCAACAGTGGGGAACAGGCCGCGAACACGCACGTCATATACTGCTGATTGGTAGCCATACTTGGCGCCCATCGTGCTGCGATATTTCTCAGTCACGCGCCTGGATAGGTATATTTTGCCGCCGTTTTTGTCAGTTGGGAGGGTTCTGTCTCCCGAGACAGTGAACCGGGAATACAAGAGCTTGTTGCGGTTGAAGCTATTGTAGAACTCGCCGCCAAGCTGCGTTGGGTTCCCGGCCATGAGCAACTTGGCCTCCAATCCATGCTCGTCAGCAGAGGTGAGAATGCCCTCGATCACCTCAAACACGTTGTTTGGGACGCCAGATGCCTCGTCAATTTGGACGAAGATATTGTCGCCGTGGAACCCCTGCAGGTTCTCCTGCTTATTGCTTGTGCGCGCTACAGCAAACCAGGTCTTGGGCAGCTCTTTGTGGCGAATGTGCGTCTCACTTATGTCCCACATTCCCTGAAATTCTTCTGGCATCTTCTGGTGCCACTTAGCATACTCAGACCACAGGATGTCCTTTAGCTGGCTCTGAGTTGGTGCAGTTGCCACAACGCGGCTAACTGGACGGGTCATGAGATAAATCCAACCAGTCCAGGCCTCCACGCTGGTCTTGCCGACGCCATGCGCGCTCTTCACCGTAACGCGGTCCATGCCTGTTGGCCCCATCAAGGAATTGATAACATCACCTTGATAGTCTTCAGGCGTCACCCCAAACCAGTCCTTGACGGCCTCGACTGGGTTGTTGCGCCAATATGCCATGGCATCAATCAGGCTCATTCTTTGATGACCGGGGCTCGGGGTGCATCTTTGGCCGCGCTGCCGCTGCTGGAACCAATCCAATAGCTGATGACAGCAACCACGCTCATCTTCAACGTCTCCTTCAGGTCATCCACCGGCACCGGAGCCACCCCAGCGATCACCATGGCATACAGCCCCAGGATCACAACTGTGACAAAGACCGCTGCCCAGAACCTTCGATCCCCAGACTCATTCACGGACTGCCCTTTCCCCTTTTGGCGGAGGCTCCACAAAGTAAATGAGGAAATGCCTGTCCAGATTGTGAGTAGTCTGTAGACGACGCTTCTCAGCATACGCCTCCTGCTTCAGCTCATTCGTCATCATCGTTCGGTTCAATGATTTGTCCCCCATATGTTTGTCCTTCATCTTTCACCGGTTCAAATCTGGCCCCAGGCAACTTGTCATGTCCAGCTGCTTGTGCACGCGCCATCACTGCCGCCCGGCTAACCATTTCGCTGAAAGTTGGAGCACCGGGTTGGCCGGGTCGGACAGGCGCTTCCTTTTCTGATTCTGCTCCATCCTGAAATGGGTTCTGCATCTTCAAGCTGATCGTTGGCAATATCTTATGGACCAGGAACTCAGCCACTCCAACCCGTATGCCCAGGTCAGGTTGCACATACCGCACCTCAATTTCCCCAATTCCGTTCACGTGGCTGACTGGCTGAAGGTCTCCTCGCTGAACGCTTATCAGGAACCCAAGAGGGTCTGCTTCCTCAACTATCCTAAGCAGGTTCTCTTTCAAATTGATGGTCGGTGCTGGCCGGGCTCTCGCAATCGCCATGGCACGCTGCTTTGAATCAACGACTAGTGGCAGCACGCCGCCTGCCATGTCATGTTTCATTGCTTGCGTTATTGAACGCTTGACCAGATACTCATCCTGTCTGGTGGGCTCTTTTGGACTTGGCACTTTCTTGCGAGACATGATATTCTGTTGGCTTGGGTTGATTGGGGTTAACGGCATTTATCCTATATGATGGAGATTGCCGGGGCTAGTTATATTTTTGTGACATTGTGTGAAATGGTGTTTGTGTTTGCGAAAAATTTTGCAAAATTTTTTGTGCGGGTGTTGGTGTGAGATTGTCGGCGTGCGCGATGCAACTTGTGGGAGGCTACAACTACCTCTACGCGAGCCCGGAAGCGAGCCGAAAAACACAAGCCCTATATTAACAAGTCGTAACTAGACCTAGGGGGGGGTAGGGTATAGACTCCTAAATAGAGAGAGAGGGAAGGGCCCTTAGCCTCTCTAACCTTAAAGATAGGAGGCTACTATTCCTAAATCTCCCGCTTCCCCTTCCTCGCTTAAGAAGCGAGCTCTCTACGCTATAGACGCTCTTACTACCCTCTCTTACGAGGCGGGGCGCCTTAACGCCTTAGCCTCTCTTAACGGGGAGAGGGACGCTATAGAGCGCGCGGATAAGGCTACCTACTCCGCCCGGCGCGCGCGAATTTCCGCCCGATCCGCCCTTCGCGCTCTTTAGAGATAGGAGGCTACTATCGAAACGCTAAATCGTCTACGGCTTAACGAAATAGAGGCGCGCGCTAAGTATATTCTCGCGCGAGACGCTACGGAAAGGGCGATAGGGGAAGTAAAGAGTTTCGCCTATACCCTAGCTAGGGAAGCCTATAGTAAGGCTATCCTTATCGAGGAAAAGGCTACTCGTCGCGTTACGGAAGCGGCTAAAGAATACGCGAAAAGATACCGCGAGGCTAGTATCGCCCTACTCGCCTATACGGAAGCGGAAGTAGCGGTCGCCGATTTTATTCTCGCGGAAGATAAAGCCCGCGCGAAAGAAGCCGGAGTTACTTACGAGGTCTACGCGGCGGCGGAAACTCGCGCCGCGGATAGAGCCTTCTCGGAACGGTTCGGCCTTTAATACTTCCTAAAGATAGGAGGCTATTATTCCTAAGTCCCTAATAGAGCGCGCGCTAGTAGCGGAGGGTCTACCCCTCCGCGAAGGCGAAAGAGTTACTATCGGAACGATCCTAGTCCGGGTATTCGGGCGAGGGTTAGAGAAGGGTAGTTACTTCGTAATAGATAAGGGTAAGAGCGGAGTAGCGACGGGATATACGACCTACTTTACTCCTACCCTCTACGGATACGGCCGTAACGTCCTAGAAGCGGCTTCTAATACCTACCCTAGGAGCCTATCTATACTTCTCCCCGTCTATATCTCTACGGGGAGGCTACCTCCGCCCCTTTCCTAGCCTCTTTCGGATAGTCGAGTTTCGGCTCGACTATCCGAAAGGTTTCCTTTCGGAAAGGCCAAACAATGGAGAGTAACGATGCGTGGATTTAAAGGTTTCCGCCGCCCGGAAACGGTGTCTCCTGACGCCCTTAAAGCGGCTAAGGCGCGCTATGAGGAAAGCGGGCGTTATATCTACTGGACTGGGGAGTTCTATAACGCGAGGAAGGAAAGCCTCCGCTCCAACTCGCTCAAGGCTCTCGCGGTCTCCAAGGCGCCGGTCCCGCTCTCGGACTGGATCGACCTCGCGGCGAAGGTGGTCGATGCCGAGTTGGGTATCGGATACGATCCGGCTTCTGTCCGGGCCGGGCTCTACCTCCACCGCAACTCCAAGCCGGCCGTCTACTTCGAGCTCAAACGCCGGGCGGATGGGGCTTTCGTCTCGGCTAATGAGGTTCCCAATGCGATCGGGTTCCCCAAGGGTCTCAAGGCGGGAGACGTTGTCATCCCCGCCGAGGCCAAGGCGGAGTCCACCGCCATCGCCATCATCGGGCGGAAGCTGGTGGCCGCTCCCCGGAAAGGTAAGCTGGTGGCGCGCGTCTAGGCTAAGGGTGAGGGGGGGTGATACCCCCCTCCCCGCTACCCTTTCTTCTATATAGGAGCGAAAAGAGATGGTTGAGAGCGTGATCTTGTTCTGGATCCTGGGCCTTGGGATTGGCCTGAGGCTGATGGTGGTTGGCCCGCTGTATCGCTTCATTGAGCGAAACTTCTGATGCGGTCTTTCCGTAGCGTGCGTGAGCTGGTATGGTGGGTCCAAAACAATGGAGGCGGTAGCGTAGAGATTGAAATAAACAATGTGATGTCTGATGCTGCTGTGAAGGTGAAGGTGGCTATGAAAGACCCGCCTGGGGAATTTGTCGGCTGCGGATCATTCCTCAATGAGGCGGTGACCAATTTGGGGAAGTGAAGGGGATAGCCGGGGCAATGAGCCTCGGCTATTTTTTTGTGGGGGGCGTGTGTGAAACTCAAACTCAGGTTGTGAATGTGAGTTCCAAACTCAGGGTCGTCATGCATTGGTCTGGTCTGGTCTGGTCTGGTCTGGTCTGGTCTGGGTGAAACATGTGTGAAACTCAAACTCAGGGTCGTCATGCACAGGGTCGTCATGCACAGGGTCAGTTTGGTCTAGGTGTTGAGTGGGATTGAGTTTGAGCTTCACCTGACTCTTTTCTAGGTCGTCATGCAGCTAGTTGAGTTTGAGTTTCACATGATTGGCTGTTGAAACTCAGCCAGAGGTCGCCAGAATAGATTGCGGGGCAACTGAAACTCTGAACGCTGTGTTAATTTGCCGGAGCTTTATTTGTGATAAGTGCCTGATATTATTGCTTATTTTTGTATGTGTGCATACGAGTTTCATGTGTGTGTTTTTTCAGCGTCAAGTTGTTGTGAACAACCACACACCAACCAGCCAATTACCACAAAAAACACCCAATGACACTAATAGCCGGGCAACACGCCACACAACATTCAACGCACCGCCAACAGCATACACTAACAAACGCCATGAATACAAGCTTCATCACTTGACTACGCGCGCGTAGGCGCGCTCGCGCATATCGCGCGCCTAAGATGACCCTACGCCGAAATATCTGTAGCATAGAACACGGTGGCACCATCATCGAATTTCCCGCAACATATTTCACTAATACCTACATATAGCCGCAAACTACCCCCAGTCTAAATAATATACTCAGCAAAGGTCTACGCCATCCATTATATGGAGTAGACCTCAATACTGCTCATAACAGTATATAACTACCTGATAATAAAACATTAATCCTAGTCTCTTTTTTCAGTCTACGTCTACGCCAGTTAAAACGAATAGCATCGAACAAAAAATGTTTCATGCTAAAAATTCCGGCGTAGGGTCATCTTACGCGCGGGGGAGCGCCAGCGCGCGCGCGTAGTCACTTTCAAAGCCCGCTACACCCCCCCTACGCCTTGCTAACCAGCCTTTACCACTTTCCGCGGTAGCCCTAGCTCCCCCCTCCCCTGATCAAGCCCTACCACGCTCCTAGGCGCCCTACCATTCGACCTACCAGCCCGGACCTTCCTCCCTAAACCTCTGCTGCGAAATACGCTTGCCTGTAACTATATTCCAGCAGGCCTCACAGACGATCTCATGCCTAGTGATCCTTCCCTGACCTACCAAAACATCGTCGCTTTTATTATACTCGAATGACTGGACGTGCTCAGTATCGGGCTGGATCGCCTCCTGACATCCAGAGGTGCATTTCAACTTGTATGGCTTTTTGAGGATCACGCAATCCGTATCACTATATTCGTGAGGAAGGCCATCCGAGGCGCGAGACCTCCAATCAGCCATGCGTCGGATGCCCCGGCTCTCGTCAACGCTCAATCTCTCGCCAGTAGATATGCGCACGGCAACATTGCCATCCATCTGATACTGCCTAGCAGTTTCTTGATAGTTATTTTTGGCCATGGGGGGTGGGTTCCAGAGTGTGAGGATGCAGGATGGTGGTGCCTATGCGCTAGCATATGCACCACCGGTGAGAATGCTTAGGAGATCGACCTGGCCGCCACCGCAGCATCCAACGCATCACAATTCAGATTGAATGATGCGGCGGTGTCGCGGAGGTTATGCACCAACGCCACCAGACCATCTTCCCACAGAGCGGCATAGTCGTGCGCCTCCTGCAGACTGGTCAACAAAAGACGGTGCTCGTGCATCAGCTGAATGGTCGGAGTCATAAGATTGTTGCGATGCGCCGTCCGAATAACCTCGTGGAGACTGCCGGCCCTGTCCATCCATTTCGAGTATTCAGCATCCGGGATCAGGACTCCCACCGCACACTTCAGGCCGTTGGCAGTCCGGTATTTGCAGGCGCCAGATTCATCGACTGCTCGCTCACCCTGGCGGATCATATGGACGGTGGAGATATCAAACATTTTTTGGGCATCTTCTGTATGGGTCATCTGTCGTCTCCTGTTGGTTTGATCGGCCTTTACGACCTAATCCTAGTATAGACCGGAATCAGGCGCTCCAGAAGCGACTATATTGGAGCGCCTGCTCCTCCAGACATTCAGAGATAGGCGATGGCATCACTTGGGATGATCGGGCGATAGACCAGGTGACCCACCAAATTGCTCTCGTGCTCCACCATCACTACTGTTTTTGTCCTGTAGATGACTGGTTTGACAGGTGACTTATCATAGGCCGTATCGACAGACTTGATGAATGAATCAATGGTCTCAAACACCAAGGTCCGGTTGACCTGGTCATAATAGGTTACGAGGCGCGGGATCCAGATGTAGGGCATGTTAGCATCCTTTGATTTGGGGAGAGTTACCACTCAGTCTTGTTGCCGCATTCATCGCTGGAGTTGATGGTGATCTTGATAGCCGGGTCAAGCCCGAGATGGTCAACCCCGGCTATCGGTGCCTGGGACTTTGCATATGAATATACGCCATATGCCAGAATAGCATAGACGCAGATGTCCAGAGCGACCACAAGGCTAGTCCTCCAAATCAACAATGCGGATGAACCGGGAGGTTGACTGGGTGAGCCGATGGACGATGAGTTCTCTGATCGCGTCCTGCCAGGGAGCCAGAACCTCAGGGCCAACCTTGAGATCAGACATATCTGTGATGATCTCGTTGACGATGCCGCGCATCGCATCCACGAGAGGCGCAAACCTGGCAACGACAATATGACGGTCAGTTCGGTCCTTGATGATTTTGTCGATTGGGGTGGGAATAAGATTGAGAACCACGGCACTCTCCTGTTGGTCTGATGGGTAGGCTGACTCTCATTATTCGCTGGTGATAGGCGGCTGACGGTCGAACCACGCAGCAAATACTCTGCGCCGAATGTCTGGCGCGAACAGATGTCCCAGCCGGTGAACGAAGAGCATCGCCTGCTCGTTCTTGAGGATGAATTCTGGCGCTCCTATCTCCCTGAGATGGATACATCTCTCCAAACGCTCCTTGATCTTGTTCTTGATGCGAACGTCCATGGGGTTGACTCTGTCGATCCTGGCCATTATGTCTTCTCCTGTTGGTCTGATCGGCCTTTCCGACCGAAACCTAGTATAGACCGGAATCAGGCGCTCCAGAAGCGACTATATTGGAGCGCCTACCAAGATCATCAGATGAATTTTGCCTCCATCAAAATGCGATAATGGAAGTCCGCCCCATCTGCCATGACCGCAACCATCGCGGAATAGACATTGTTCGACACGCAGATGCTGTCCCCGGCGTTGATCATATCTCGGACGACATCCCAGTAGAGCGCATTTTGGACGTTTTCAGGGGCGTGATCATTCGGCAACTTGTAGTGCCACTGGGTGAAACCGGAAGCATATGACATAACAGCCAGGTTCCGAACTCTGGCAATTGGGGCGTCACTCATCGTCATCCATCCTAACAAAGGTTATGGTTCGCTTGTATCGCGCCAGCCTGCTGATGCGATCTGTTATTGGCTTGCGCCCTGACAAGACTTGATAGAGGTAGTTCACTGTGATTCCGTTATCGCGGCACCAATTCACAGTCCCTATCTCCTTTACAGTCTCCCTGATGTGATCGCGCAATTCCTCATTGGTCTTGCCATCAGCAACATCTGCCGCAATTTTCTGATAGATTGACTCCATGGCACCACGAGCGCCATTGGCAACCCACTCCTTCCTGTATTTTATCCAGATGTCGTCAAGCATTTTGCTGAGTTCTGCCTTGGCGATATTCTTCGGAGTGATTGTATCTTTCACTTTAGCTTCCTTGTCCGATTTGATCTTCACGATCGTTGCTATCACTATCTCATCAGCTTCTTTGCCTGCATCACACCATATTCTGTGAGCCCCCAGTAGATTTGATCAACATCTCTCAGGCTTGAGCGCCGACTTATGGGCGTCTGACTTGCCTGATACAGCCATCCTGATCTGACAAGGGCATCAATTTCAGATTTGCTTGGCGGATTGCCGTTGCCTGGCAGACAGATGTCAGAGACCCGGCTAGCACCGAACCTCGCGACATACAGCAAAATTGCGCGCTCCCTGTCATTCACCCCATTTCCCAGTTCTTGATAATGGCGCTGCTGATGACGCAGGGAGGGTGAGCGTTGTGGTTGCCGGGGTTGAACTTGTTCTCAGTCATCCATACGTGGACCGCTGTCAGAGCTGACATGACTACATTGAACGGGGTTGATGCATTCTCGATGCGGGCATACCAAAAACTGCCGACGACGCCAATAGTAACAGCAATGCGCTTGTTGTGACTAATGACGTCAAGTTTGTAGCGACCAGCCAATGCGCGACTTCCCAACACGTATGCGCTCATCGATCCATCCACCCGCCCGTGTATGGCTTCCACGAGTATATGGAATGGGCATCATCCTCGTCAATCAGGATGCCGAAGCCTGACATATCAACCACGCCGAGCTTCACACGGCGTGCCCCCTCTATCTTGGCCGTAGCAACGTCCTGGAAGCCGCATTCCACGATCAAGTCCCCTGACCCGGCAGCATAGTAGCTCATGCGAATGTTTTCAGACATTGATCTCTCCGTTTGTTTGCGGTAGTTCCGCCTATATATAATAGAGAGGAATCAGTAGCTCCAGAAGAGGTTTATTTGATGGTTGGTGCCTCTACCATTTTCTTAGCTGGTTGCGAGAAATTGATGTCAACACCCAGCTATTTCCTGCCTTGTTCTTTGTGGCATTACAGTAAATCTTGACTCCCTTGAACTTGATCATCAGCTTCTCTTGGTGGGTCAGCATGCGCTGCTCCATAAGACTTCGCTGTTGATCGTAAATCATCGCCAACCACCTATTTGATGGTAGGAATGGGGCCAAAGGCAGTTGAACTTTGACGATGATATCTTCGCTCATGCATTTAGTCCTTGTTGCACGTTTCATCTCTTACTACGCATGCTCGCGCCCTGATGCTTTTGTCATTGTGCGAGCCATCTGCAAATCCGCGGTATTCATCACCAATCAAATCATCCAGAGCAGTCCACAGCTTAAAAATCTTTGCCTTTAAGGCAAGCACCTCATCTGGATGCATGACTGGTGAGTGAATTGAGTAGCCGCCTTTCACATTTGGGTTGTTGCCGCGCATGGGGAACACTGGCCCATCTTTGTATCTAACCCACGTCCACGACCATTCTTCGATGCTGTTGTCTGAAGCTATCAGTTCAGCAGCTGGCGTCTGTTCAGCAACTGCTGCCGTGTTGCAGTAAGGGCATCGCTCAGAAGGCGCATTGCCTGCTGGGTCTAATGGTCTATACCAGCCTTCGCCGCCACAATGGTTACAGAGACGGAGGGTTGTCACCTTTGCTGTTTTAGGCGGCATTGGCGGTATGGTGGTGCCCATATTGTTGAGCTCATCGCACAACCAGTCTATTGCCTCGCCCATTGGCTCATCCATGATGCCGCGCCGCCTCAATTCAAGCGCAGCCGCCGCCACCCGGCGCAAGGCGCCATCTCCTGCCCGGCGAATGTCTTCTAGGCGCTCAACCACCGGACAAATCCTGGTCGCCAGCAAAGAGAGCGTGCCTAAGCTGCGCTTTGGTGGTGACTATCGCGGCACACAGCAGATACATTAGTTCTGGCTCGAATTTTTCAGGCTGGAGATAGACGATCACGCGCTTGCCCTGTCCAGCAGCGTAGCCAGCTTCCAGGTGGGCCGAGCGGCCAGAGGGCAACAGCAGCACGCACGTGTCGCACCAGTCCAGCGCCTGATGGTCCATCCTGAAACCGGCGCGCGCCATCGGATGGGTGCGGACAAGCTTGGTGTAACACTCCGGCGTCCAGGCCATCCAATGAGCGTCAATTTGCGCCCAGCTGAACCCCTGGTCATCCGGTGCCGGGTTGCGAAAGTCATATACCTCATGCCCCCATTTGCGAAGCGTCAACACCATATCTGGTTGCTCCGTGTTGCGCCAGCTGCTTGCGAGATATATGCGGCGAATGGTATTTTCGGCGAGCTTCATGTTTCAGTCTCCTTGATTGGCATAACAGGAATTTCCTCTTTCATGCGCCATATTTTTCCGTCCCACGAGGTCCAAATCCACCGATAGCCAGCAGGAGGAAGCTCATCAGGATCGAAAGGCCCATTTCCGTATTGCATGACTCTACCAGCCGCAATTTTTGTTGAGGATGAGAGCGTCCCCAAATATGGGGCCGTAACCAAATCTGTGCACATCCTCAGTCGCCATTAAGCTGCGCATGTGGCTGACCAGAGGATTTTTGGGACTTTGCAGCATCAGGCCGTCCTCATTGCATAGGCAGCGCCAGGCCAAGTTATTGTAGCGCATGTCCCATCGCTCAACAAAGCCAGGAAATGTTGGATAGATGCGCTTGCCATCTGCCCAATGGCATTGCACCAATTCCTGAGCCTCTGCCGGTGGAATTTTTTCTTTCATGCAGAAAGGAACCACGTTCATCATGGTTGACACCCACATCCCAGCAGGGCCTTTGTTGTGTCTTATCACATTAAGGATATCATCCATCTCGCTGAGCAGGATCAACCAAAGCTCGCGATCAATGTGAAGCACATCATCTTCATCAAGCTTAACCTTCCTGGTCGCAGTCATCAGGCTGGCCAGATCGCTCACCATTGGCAGAAACCGAATGTTTTTTGGCATTATTCCATCCTTCCGTTGATCACGTCAAGTGCGACGCGTGTGACTTTGCCCCATTCCTCATTGGTCAAGTCCGCCGGCCGGAACCTGTCCGGGTGCGGGATGATCAACTCTGCCTGGTCGATCAGGTCAGCTGCGAGTTCACGAATTGTCTTTTTTCTTGGCACGATCCACTCCGGTGGGTTGACGCCTGTCCATTGATGAAGATGCTTTTTGCCGGTCTTGTAGTATGCCCGGTAAGCACCAACTGTATCGTTGCGAATTTGAAATTCCACAGGCATGCACTGCGGAGGATCGACCCAATTTTTACGCGGCATCCAGGTGAGCTTGTTGATCCCATCCATGTATGCGAGAGCGTCATAGCAGGCATGCTGCTTGATAAGGGCTCCTGGAAAGCGCGTCTGATACTGACGGCACAACTCAAATGCCCCCATCTTTACCCAGTGCCAGTGCTTGAAATCCTGACGCACCCACACAGCACAAGGATGATCCCAGTGCGACTTTGCATATGTGGTGCCAGCCCTAGTTTTTGGTGGCGCTGGTGCCCCTGGCATGTGGAATGCATTGGCTAGAAGCTGGGTGTATTCCAGGACCATCTTGAGGACGTGCTTGTCTACCAACCAACTTGCAGAAACAGTCGGATTTAGGTCCAGATAAAAAACATTCATCAGATGTTTCCGTTCAGGTGCGGAGTTCTTACTAAAATAGAATAGACCTACCCATATTAATCAGAAAGTCCTTTCTTTGAATCTCATAATATATTCAGTATAATCACTGGATGGCAAATGACGAATTTACCCTGCTGATGCCGCTTCTGACGTTGGAAAGCATGCTAAAAGAAATTCCAGAAGGATGGCTGAGACATGTTGAGCCTCACATCATTCGAGGGCCATATCTACCGTGCTGGGTCTGGATTGGGCCTTGTGATGGAATGGGGCGTCCACAATACCGCGACAAATCAAAGCAGCGCGGCTTCTCAATGCGTCGGCACATTGCTGCGCTGTTCTGGATAATTCCTGAAGGCATTCAAGTTCAGATGAATTGCGGCATACAAAACTGCGTCAACCCACACCACATGACAATCACCCGCCGGTCAGCTTTCCGGGTTTCTCCAAAAAGAAGGCTCTAGGAGCTTGGTAGCCAAGGCTGAAAGTCCCCGGCTATCCCTGGGTTAGCCGGGCGGAGGAGGCTGGTATCCAAGCTCCTAGAGCGTGCCTAATAGGCGCAAAAAAACCGCCGCGCCCCAACGGAGCGCGGCGGCTGAACTTGTCGTGATCAGAAGGCGGTGTCTTCCTCCGCTGGGACGCCTGTGGCTTCTGGTGAGCCAGCGGGCGGCTTGGCCTTGCCCTTGCCCTTGCCCTTGGAAACCACCGCAGAAGTGCCCTCTGCAGGGTTGCCGCCGGCAGCGGCCGAAGCAGCGGAAGTTGCGGCCGCTGCGTCTGCTGCGTCTTGCCGTGCTTTCATCCGGGTAGCAATGGCTGCGTCGGCCTTGGCTGCCCGACTGGCAGCGGCAGCCTCGGCCTTCTGCGTCTTTGCCAGCTCACGAGCTGACTTGGCCTTGGCCTTGTCATCCTCACGATCCTTTGCAGCCTGCTCCTGCTCCGGCGTCAGGATGTAGACGTTCTTGCGCGCCTTCACCTCGGCCATGGTCATCCCACTGGGGGGCTCCACCTTCCAGGCGCCGTCGGCGGTGGTGTGCTGCTTCCAGGCGCAGTCCACTGCAAAATCGGAGGTGAAGCCGAGCTTGCCAGCCATGGCGGCCAGGGTGCCCAGGGGCATGCCATCCACCGCCAGCGCAATAACCATGCTGCGGCCGCTGCCTTTCTGGAACTTGTAGGGCTTGCCCGTGGCAGCCAGGGTGCAGTCATCGAACTTTGTCGGCTTTGCCTCGATCGACTCATCATTCGCCATACGATATCGCATATCAAAGTGCCCTTACATTCTTGATGACATCAAAGGGCTGCCATCTTGCCCCTACCTGATTACTGCGGTAACAAAGGAAGTCTATCCCATTATATTCCGTCAGTAAACAGGAAACTTGTCGGTTCAGTTGATTTTTTCTGGTGCCTTTGGTGCGGCAATGCCAGAGTTGAATTCAACCTTGTCTCCTGCAATCAAGCCAGAAGCAAATGCCTCACCATCCATCTTCTTCGATCTTGGCGCCTTCTTGTTAATCAGGCAAATGCTGGTCTTGCGAAATTCCTCCTCAACCATAGAAGCCTTGACCACGACAAGACTGCGGCCACTGTCAGAAGCCTCCTTATTGCGATCGTGCTTCATTTGGAGCAGCCGATCACAAATCCGCGATACCATCCCAGCCTGGAAGGAGTCATTCAGCTGATGCTGACGAGCCCGAGGCAGGGAGTTGAACCCCTCATAGAAGTGCGCATGTCGCACAGTTGCATAATTCATTGCCCGATCAATGATGGCAAAGATATACTTGGCGATGATGACATCAGTCTCAAAGCCAAAGAACACCACGTGCAGATGATTTCCGCGCAAAGCCGACCAGACTTTGGTATCAGTCAAATATCCGATTGCTTTGACGGTCAAAAGAGAGTTCTGTCCATCCGACTTGAACCCGGTATTGACGGAGCCCTCTTGGCAATTTGCCTGCTCTTTGAGCTGAATGTCGGACAATCCAAGTTCATATTCTGCCATCAATTTGCTTGCAAGATTGGCAGCAGCCATGGCTTCCTCTTCAGTGCATCCTGCCTGAGTAGTCTTGGCCATCAAGCCAATGACCCGCCGAATTACCGATTGGCGTCTCACGTTGGCATTTTCTTTTGTATCGTCCACCACATTCTCCATCGGTTTACGATCTTATCTTACGCGAGAGGCACCCAGGTCAGAAGCGAATTATTTGACCGCTAACAACTCACATCTTCATATTCTTCGACCAAGGCATCATATATGCTTGAAGCAATGTCCTCTTCTGGCCCGCATTCATAGGCACCAGGCCGGTATGATGTGCAACTCAACACCTCATACAATTCTGAGTTTTGGCCGGAGTGAAATTCTGAGGCATACCAGTAGATTGCACAATGCATCTCAAAATCATCAACGTTGTCGCCAAACTTTGATTTGACGAATGCGATCAGTTCATTCAGCTTCTGTGAATGGCTCATTGTTATTTGCGTTTCCACTCGTTTTGCTGGTAATACCACGGCTCAAAATATGCCACCCAGTTTGTGTTGAGCGTTGCATAGGTGACGTTTGGAGACACATAGCGGAATTGCACTGCCCGGTCATCGATGATCAGATGGGCCTTTGGCTTGCCCGGCTGGAAGCGGAGCCTGTCAAGAAGATTTTGGTTGATCCTGTGCTCACAGAACCACGCTATCATTGCCCTGATAGCATTTGGGTCGTTGCAGCGCGCTGAGAAGATGCGCACATCCAGATCAGGGTTCTCCAGCAGGCTCTCAAGCCAGGCAATTGCCCCAGGCAAAGGGCCATCAAGTATGATGTTCGCCCCGGCCCACCCCGACTTGTAGCTGTGCAGCACCCCGTCAAAATCAACCAAAACCATTTTGCGATCTGGCATAGTCTGCATGGCAGCAAGTCTGTCCTCCAGCTCATGGATAGCCGGGGCTAGGTTGCCTCTTGGTGCCGTGTCTTCGCAGACCGACCTAAGGATGTCTAGAATTTCTCGGTCATTCATATCTGGTTCCTTTTGTGCATCGTCAGGTAGTCATTGAAATCTTCATCGCCGTAGATCGGGCTTATTTCTTGTTTGAAGTATGACTTGTCCTCGCGATCAGGCCAGATGTCAAATTTTTCCATAAATGGCTTCATTGAGAGCTTTCGATTGACTATGAGATGGTTCCGAACATATCCATTAATGCTTTTTCTGTCATGGTATGGCTCTGTGAAATGGTGGACTGTTTTTAAGGGCCATAAACGAATGCGCCGAAAATAAAACCACGGCATGATGCCAATTCTCTGATCAAGCGCATCATATGCCCAGGCCACACAAGCCCACGTCCCATCTCCAGCGTTCGTGAGTTGGTCAAGCTCGCGTCTTTGGGAGCCAGTAAACAATTTCAATGGGCTGAATCTTGGGCTTGGGATGCGACGCTCAATCTTGCTTTCCAGCCAATTCCCGCCAGTTGTATAGATGTCTGGCATGCCAAGCACCGCATCAGTCTTGATCTTGTAGGTCTTGAGGTCAGATCTTTCAATTGCCTTGCGAATGTGAGTGCTCAAATCAGACTCAGTATAAGTGATGCGCTGCTTCAGTATGCTCAGCATAGCCATTTCACGTGGCATTTTTGATACGCCCAATCAATTCACCCAGGCTCTCTCCAGATATCACGCGAATTTGGTCCTCTTCTGGATTGGTGTGCGAGTGATATCTGTCCCTCCAAATTATCTGACTTTGGATGAGCCATCGGCTCACCGCATCTATTGCCTCTTTGCTTTGAAAACTGAATAGGTTTCCGCTATCATCTGCGAGGCACACCCAGAGCAACCCTTGGGTGTAGAGCTTTCTGGCATAGATGATGCTGAGCACATCAACACGATCAGGCCATGGATGTGGATCAGAGCAGAAAATCTTCAGTGCGGTAAATCCATAAACATCCTCAAATAGACTGCCCATTGGTATGACAATTTCGCGCGTTACCTCTACGCTGCTTTCCTCTTTGATAAGGCTCAACATTTCATCCCGGCTAATAGGGCCATCGCTGACAATTTGATATACCAGGAGGGCAACGTGTCCCACTTTAGCAGGGAGAGCGCACATTGAAATAATTTGGCCGAATTTGGGCATCAGCTGTATCCTTCCAGGTTGAACTCAAGTTGGTGATCGATGAACCATTTTCTGGCAGCTGCCCAGCCATCATCGCACAGAGGCGGGGCGCCTATGCGAAAGACATCCAGAAAACCTCCCGCAAAGACTACAGCCCATTGGCGCCCTTCGTGGTTGAATTCCAATTCTCCATTATCTCTGGCGAACAGCACCGGTCAGCCTCCCTTGGCTGTCATAGATGTTGCAGCAACGCCCAGAATATGGTGATTCTTTCACATACCCCTTATAGTTCCCCTTGCTGTCATACAATTGAGCTCGCTGCGGGGGATTTTGGCGCTCCTTGCTGTGCGCCCCATAGGTCATCATGGCAACGGTGAGAATCACCACAAAAATAATCAACGCCCAGTCAAACAATCTCATCGCTTTCTTCCCTGCCTGGTTTGAGTCTACATGCATGCCAAAAGACTGAACATAATTACCAACAGGGTCGCCAAAAAAATACATCCCGCAAAAGCTAAGTCAACAATTGCCTTCATCATCTTCTTCCCTATTGGAGCAGTGCCGTCACAACTTTGCTCCTTCCGGCCGCGTCCTTATTATAGCGCGGCCGGGATATTACAGAAGCTCTTTATTTGATTGGGAGCTTCATGCTGACTGGAACCAGAACCCCAGCATCATGTTCGTGCGGCATATAGTTGATGTTGTCCAAGTCAATGTTCGGGTTCGTCTCCTTGATGCGTCTCCAGATAGCGCGAGCCATTCGATTGGAACCTTCAATCCTTGTGCTGGCTCGTTCCACAAACGAATCAATCACTTGCTGGGTAGCCTTCATTTCCTCCCCTGCCTTGATGAGAGCCTTCCAGTCGTCAGGATCAATGTAGAAAATTTGTGGTAAATCGCTCATGACAGTTTCACCATCTTGTGTATGTCGATCTTGCGTCGCCCATCTTCTCTGATCTCGCCCCTGATGAGGAAGTCATGACCATCACTATCTTCTTCCATCAGAGCCTTGCCCAGTTTGATGAAGCGAAACCGATTGACTGTTGCGAGGATAGAACCAGTATCATCTTCCACCTGTAGGTTCAAAAACAGGTTATTGTGGTGCATCACCTTGCCCCCCCTCTTGGCTAGGCTCTGCGTCTCATTCAGATCGCGCAAGTTTCTGTTCTTGAGAGTGGCAATGAATAGATACTCGCCTTTCTTCTCAGGTATGTCCTCGATCTTTATGATTGGGCCTCTAATTCCCGCTGGAAACGCCTCAGACTTGATGCTTTCTGGAGTCTCATAGAATGCACCATAGGCTTTCTGTAGTCGTTTAAGGTTATGCCATGGAGTATTATTTGGAGCAAGCAACCTGGATCGCTGCGAGAGGGTGAGCCGGGCGATCCAGTTCTCAGGGTCAGCATTGCGCTTGGAAATGAACCCCTCTGCTGTCTTATCACCCACTCCTTTGACTGAATTGAACCCTCCAACAACTGCACCATCCTGAGACGACCAATTGACTTCGGACTTGTGCAGATCAAACGGAATGACCGTGAGACCTTCCTTCTCAAGCTCACGGAGTAGCCGCAGCACATGGTCGTCGGATGCCGCACGTCGCAGATGGGCGACTGCAAACTCCAAGGGATAACGTGCCTTGATGTATGCGCACCAATAGCTAACCATAGCATACGAGACAGCATGGCTGAGGTTGAAGGCCCATGAGCCGAAGGTGCACATGTCGTCCCATATTCGGATGGCAATGGCATCTGGTATTTCCTTTTTGCGCGTTCCAACAAGAAACTTTTCTTTGTATTTGTTAAAAAACTCCTCACCGAGCGACTTGCTCATTGCCCTGCGCAAAGAGTTGACATCCTGCCAGTCCATGTCCCCAAGATCGCGGGTAATGGACATTACCTGCTCCTGATAAACAATTGTGCCAAAAGTGTGACCAGTATGAGCATGCATACTTGGGTGAGCGTATGCCCAATCCTTCTGTCCTGTTCGTCGTTCGATGAATTCATTAGCAGACCCACTATGCAGAGGTCCAGGACGAGCCAGGCTAGTAAGAGCCACAATATCATCAAAGTGCTCCACTCCCATTTGACGCATCAACGATCGAACAGCATAGCCCTCAAATTGGAATATGCCTGCTACCTTGTCTTCGTTGAAGAACTTGAATGCCGGACGGTAATCAAGATCAACAGTATACAGATCACGCGGATCAGCCCCGGCCATCCGGCAGCAATCTTCAATGACGCTCAAAGTCTTTAGGCCAAGAGCGTCAATCTTCATCAAACCAACTGCCTCAGCATCATACTTGGTTAGCATCCCAATGCCGCCCTTGAAATGATCCACAGAGCAGTAATTGGAGATGGCATCATCTGATATGCAGACACCAGCAGCGTGCTTACCTGTGTGCCTTGGGTGGCCCTCCAGTTGTCCTGCCATAAGCAATTTAGGATATTTGGCTATCAATTCTTGGGCTTTTGGGAATTGCTGAATTGTATCCAGAACAGTCATATTGGCTCGGGCATCGCCGCCGCTTCGCTCAATCAAAAGCGAGGACAATTCCTCAACCTCCCATTTCGGGACATTGTATGACTTAGCAACATCTCCTATGGATGATTTTGCTTTGAACAGAGATACCGTCCCCAGGCGAGCAACTCTTTCATGGCCATACTTGCCAGCAAGATAGCCATAAACCAAATCACGATCATCATCAGGGAAATCAATATCAACGTCAGGCAAATCTGTTCTGGTAATGTCGATGAAACGCTCAAACATAAGTTTGTGGCGGATAGGATCAACTTCCACAATACCCATGAGATAGCAAACCAGAGAGCCAGCAGAACTGCCGCGCGCAGGACCAACAAACATCCTTTCTTTTGCCCACTGAACAAGGTCTGCAATGAGTAGAAAATAATCCTGGAAGCCTTTTTCATAAATGAGTCTGATCTCATATTCATATCTCGACTTCCATGGCTCTGCGGACAAATCAATGCCGCGCTCTTTGGCGCCGATATCAGACCACTGCTCAATTGTCAGATTGATTTGCGGACGAACATTTTTAGCCTGTGGTATGCTTGCATTGCACGACCAAGCTATTTTTTGCGTCTCTGCTACCCATTTGGTGATGATGTTCCGATCCACGCTATGAGGAGCAAACAATGCCTTCAATTCAGAATCATGGAACATATATTGATTGACTGCATCCACTTCACTGGTTTTCCGCGCCGACCCAATGGAGACTGCTAGGCGATACGCCTCAAGATCGGGCGCGCTAGGATAGAGCGGGGAGCAGGCTATAGCCACGCGAGGGAAGCCTGCCCGCGCCTTAGCCAATAGGAGCCCAGGGATAGGCGCCGCGCCGATATATCCCGTGCCTAGGGCCTGGAAATTCTGGAAGGTATCTGGCGAAATTCTGTTGGCGATAACAACATTGGAATGGCAGATGTCTGAGACCTGATCCCAGGTTAGCCGGGGTCTGTAATAGAATTGTTGGGTGGCCAGGGTTACAGCCTCATATTGGGCCCTCAGCCCATCCCTGTCGCGAGCAATGAGGGTCACAAGATCGTGTCTTGGGTCCTTGCCCTCAAGACTTGTGACGACCGGCAGTTGCACGCCAAAGGTCATGTGCAGGCCAGCCTTCTTGGCAGCCTTGTAGAACGGGATGTGGCCCCAGGTCCCAGACACATCAGCGATGCCAATTGTGTCTGAACCAATCAGCTTTGCGCGATTGATAATCTGGTCTGGGCTGCCGTATGCCTTGAGGAAGCTGTAGCCCGTGCGGATGTCAAGGTATGGGATCATTCAGGGTCAAAATCCGCCCAATGGGTTGGATACAAGCCACCGTCAGAAAGGCTTTCTCCTTCTGGATCGAGCCAATCTTCGCCCCTTTCATAGTCGCGGTGTGCCAGCATGACAAAAATTGGGTGCTGCCTGTATCCGCTTGGTCCTTTGACCAGACATTCTCGATTGAAAGGGGCGCTGTCGATTGCCTGCCAATTGATCTTTTGCTTAGCCATCACAACAGCCCTTTTTTCCAAAGTTCCTTGCCGCATCGCGCAGTAGCCCGGCAATCCTCAAGAGCATCATGTGCCCCTGAGAAGCCTTCTCCAAACAGGAATTTGTGAAGTTCGATCAATTTGGGGAATTTGACGTCAGACTTGCCTTGAATATTTGCCACGTCGCGGCCCACAATCATAATATCCGTCTCATATGGCGGCCAGGGGAATTTCATCTCAAGATTGTAGCGCAGAAGCTGCCACCAGAGAATGCGCTTATCAAACCCAATGTTGAATCCAACCCAGTGGGTGCTGTCGAGAGCGAAGTTGGCAAAGTCATAAAAGTGCGCAGGGAGAGGTCCGAATGGCCGGGCTTTCTCCAGGCTGATGCCGTGGGCTTTGAATGCTTCTTCCTCCATGAACGTCTCAGGGTCAACAATGGTCTCATATTCTGAGACAACCTCCCACGACTCATCCAGCTGCAGAGCAGCAATTTGGATTATGCCAGGTTGCTCTTTTGGGTCAAGAGTAGACCTGAGTAGCCCTGTCGTCTCAAAATCTGCCAAGAGCATCAATGGTCGCGTTCCCCTGCTATGGTAATACGATTCAACTCAGGGTAATCGCGCCCAGCCCGCTTCAAGATCAGCAACGCATCCACGAACAGGTCAATTATCACTGGAGAGTGATCAAGCATTGCTGATACAGTGCCAACGAGATTGGCTGGGCCTCCGCTGGTATAGACGTGCAGATCATCACCCTCTGCAATCAGGATTAGACTGGTCAACTCTCCGTGACCAATCTCCATCTCCAGTGCTAGGGCTGCTTCCTGTAGGCTCATCAAACTTCTCCGTGTAGCGGTGTGCCAGGACGGTCATCATCATGGCATAGATAGTCAAATCAAAGCAGGTATCCAGAACGTCTTTGAACGGAACGGGCTTGCCGTTTTTTAGGGCGCCTCCGATTTTAGCGCGAGCGAAATGCCGCAGTCTAGTATATTTCCGGTTGAGGTCTGTGAATTGCTCAAAGAAACCCATGGCTGGTTCATCATCGCGATTGTCGGTGAACAGCCCATATTGCTGCGTCTTGGAGGCAAAGGTGTATTCTGCAGCAAGCAGCACCTGCTGCATCTGCTTGAACACTTCAGCCTGCCCTTTAACGCTCAAAATATTGAGCATGTCATCTTTTGCTCGATCCAGATCAACTCCCGCTAGAAACAAAAGTTGTTCCATGAGCTCTTTCCTTGCCATCTTTCGTCTCCCATCCAAGAAGCCTGGACGCCCAGGTGTGTTGGCCTAGCTCTTTGGCGCTTATAGGCCAGAATTCAACCCAATCTTCCCACACCTCTGCGCGCCGCGTTGGATGCCCTTCAATAAGCACCTTCCGCAGCACGCGCTGTGTATCGATGAAAGGGCCAGCCTTCACCCAGGCTGCGCCTCTGCACGCCTTTGGCCGTGGATAAATTCGATCATTGATAGTGGGCCGGGTTTGCCACCGCCATATGCTTGCTGGGTCACCGGGTCATACACAACTGTCTTGACCGGGCAGTCAGCCACAGGGAAGGTGGGGAAGCAGCAGGTGCCATAGGTGGCGCACCAAACCTTGAGCCAGTCCTTGAACTGCGGATATACCTTCAGCACCTCAGCCACCATGGCACGGAACACATCTTGTGCCTCGCCCTGAGCCTTCACGCACAGACGCTTGAGCGCCATGTCATGCAGCGAGCGCAGATTGGCTTTGACAATGATGTTGGTCGAGATGTTGGTGGGAAGCACGCCGCGGGCATCTTGCTTGTTTGCCCCCATAGCAATAAGGGTTTGATATATTTCGCTGATATCTGCCATTGCATCATCATAGACGATCTTGTTGCTTTCGTCGCGTTCAATGCTCGGCCCGGTCACATAATCGAAGCCAGTCATGTCCACTGCGCGTTGGGCCTGCTGGGCATAGGAGTTGTGGCGGTGGCGAACCAGTTGGTGCGTGAAGGCCCGGCTAACGCCTTCGAGCAAAAACACAAAGTCCACGAACTCCCAGCTGGACTGGATCGTTCCGCGCATATAGTCCAGCTCAGCCTGCTTCTGCTCAGGAGTCATCGCGGTGATTTCCGTCAGCAAGGCAGGGCTCATCTTGAGACGAGTAGCCTTGGTGAAGATGAGCAACTCCACGGCATTTTGGGTGTAAGAGACGAGCGAAACCTGCACTTTATTCCTCCATGGTAAGGATAACGAGTATAGACGAGAAGATTACCTTCACAAACCCCCATTTCAACGAAATAGGGGCTGCAGCAAGCCCCCTAGCGCGCAGTTAGAGATCGGTCGCTGTCCCTATCTACGGCTAGGTTCGTGATACGGCGCTGATTGGATATTATCTTATCGCAAATATCAGTCCGACCGGGGGGATGCGCTCCTCTGACCAGTATTTGGCGTGCGGCACCTTGATGTCAGAAGGCATGCTGTGCCTTGCCACCGATTTGCCCTTGATGAAGGTGTATTTCTTGGGGACAGTTGCCCAGCGATATTCATTCTTATGCAGATGCCAATTTGGCCCGCACGAAATGATAATGGCCTGCTTGGCTAGACCATATTGGCGCCAGAAATCAACAGCGATGGCCTGGATGGGAGAGGCAGACCTCCTCTTCTGCTGGCGCTGCTTACTGTCTGCCACAGCACATTTGCGCCTCGCCACAGCCTCTTGATGGCGACTCAGCTTTGCCTGGTCCCTCAGTATCTCGACCGCCCCGGTTATCTCTTTCTTGGTGTATCCGCCGATTGTCATAAGCGACATTAGCTTGCCCTCGCCTGGTGTAGTCGTTGATTGTATAGACTGCGACTGTCTTCTGCGCTAATCATCTTCCCGATGACCGAGCAGTCATTGACGACATCATCCAAAAGAATTTGCCGCCACGTTGCAAACCTTCCCAGGGAATAAATGTTGTGGTCCCTGGTCAGATGATACATGAAATCCTTACGGTGATCCTCGTCAATGCCGATGATTTTGCCGTAGCGATGACTTTTGAAGGTGGGACGCCCAACAAATTGTGGATCAGGAATTCCAAAGTCCATGCAAATGCTTTCGATGATCTTGGCCAGACCATCTTCTCCAGTCGGCTCAGTCATGAACTCGATGATCATCTTTTTGCCGCTGATAGAGGCGCGATAGTATTCCACCTCAAGATCAGGGTAGTAAATGGTCTGGGCCACATCAACGCCAGGACTTTGGAACTCAAGCTGAGCCGACCAAATGCTCTGATAGTTGAATTTGGGCACATTCGGCCATCCCACAAGACGCATCATCGCTGGCATTGGAATTGTCGAGATCAAGGGGATTTCAGTCCGTGATGCAATCTCTCGATAATCGAAATTTTTCCCATATAGGATGGAAAGACCTGCGGCTGCCTGCGAAATGAAATCAGGAGGCGCAATATAACGGTCTGCATCCTCCATGTCCCAGATGGATCGACCAACTACCTGCCCGGTCACCTTGAATGAATACATATTGGCCAGGAACGGATTGGCCTTGTCAGCATAGGCTCCCTTGAACATGATGCTCTTGCGAACGCGCATCTTACGGAAGTTGATTCCGGTTGTTTTGGAGACCTCCGTTGATCGAAACCGCAGCAGAGCCTCGTGATTATTAGGCAGCTCACCCTGCTGCTCAACAATCATTGGACGGCGAGCACGGAAGTAGTGCCCTGCAATGAGACCTGACATTCCGGCGCCAATTATGATCATCTGTATGCCTTCATGTAATCGTTGGTTTGTGGTCGGCTTATGTGCACTTCTTCTTTAGCTCTAGTCACCCCAACGTATGCGAGCCTACGCTCATAATCGGGGTTTCGGTCTGCGTAGTCTACAGCTGGCTTTGAACAATCTGTTACGAGGACAACCCGTTTTGCCTCAAGACCCTTGCTTCCGTGGTAGGTAGTCAATCTCACCCTCGGTTTTTGGATCATATTTTCAATGTTCTGAGACTTGAGCGCAATGTCGAAGGATTGATGGTTTATGCGACTGTGCTTTTTTCTATTTGACACATAATCGCAGCTTTCCCGCCCGGCCATCCACAACACGCCCAGATTAGTTAGCTCTGGCTTGCCAATTGTATCATCAGGGGTTAGCCGGGCCTGATCTGCCATTGCCTTGGAGCCCTCCAACTTGAGAATGCGCAGGATTTTGGCTGCTGCGTTAATTGGAATGCTAACGTCTTTCCTGGCCTTGTGATACCAATAGAATGACTCCGTTATGGCATATTCTGATACCGACAATCCCTTGTATGTGTGGCTTATGCCGCGATCATGTAGCCTGGCCTGTATGCCAGATAGTTGCAGGTTGGTCGGGCAGATGATGAGAACATCCTCAAGGGTGATGCGGTCAATAAGCTCTGATGCTCCCATTCCCCACCAGTTGATAGTGCCGCCATCGCCTCTTGTGTCAATCTCCTTATTCTGTCGTCTGCCGACCTGCTGAATGATCCCGTTGGCAAATTTCCAAATAACTGATGGCAGCCGATAGGATCGACTTAGGATGACGGTTTCATCCGCTCGGTGATCAAGAAAACCATACTGCGAAGCTCCGATGAAAGAATATATTGCCTGGTCATCATCACCAGCAAGATAGAGATATTTCGATTTGGCTGATAATAATTTGATCAATTGCCATTGAATCTCTGACAAGTCCTGGGCCTCGTCCACGAAAATATGAGAGACAGGCAGAGGTTCGCCAGTTCGCAGATACATTTCAAGCATATCCACGAAATCAAACTTGATCTTCTCCATTTTGAATTCTCTATACTTGGCCATCACATATTGGTATATTTCAACTGACAGGTCTGCTGGCCAATATTCTTCAAAAAATTTGTTGCTGTTTGCATCAAGCATTGTTGCTGCCGCAAGCTGGCGAACATTCAGATATTGGCTCCCCAGAGACGATGACCACCCCCTTGGGGAGCCGCTGGCATCCAAGTCATCAGCATAGTCACTAGAAAATTGGATGCCGCAAAACTTCGCAAATTCCAAATAGTCATCAGTTTGCATGACATGTCCGCGGCCAAGTTCCAACTCGCTGAAGCAGATGCCGTGGATGGTCTTGAAGTATTTGAATTTTTCAGGATTGATGTGCTGTAGCCGTGATACGGCGCGGTTCGTGGCTTCCTCGCGAGCAGAAACTGAGAAAGTCAAATATGCAATACGGGCCACATCCACTCCTGAATTGATAACTTCCTCAAGTTTGTTTAGCAGCCAGGTGGTTTTTCCCGTCCCAGGAGGCCCAAATATCTTGGTAATGTGTGCAGCCACTAGAATTGCTCCTGAGATGGCAAATTGAACCAGGGCTCTTCAACTTTGAAAACCCAAACCCTTATTTGCTTTCCATCGATCAGAATATTGTGGTTTTCGCACCCTGCTTTCCTGAGCGCTGCCCATACTGTGTTGTCTGGAAAGCCCTGGCGCCTTTTCCTGGATATGAATGATATGAAGGCTTCACCCTTGAACGAAACTGATTGGTAGTTTTGATCATAAAATGGAGAACTACGGAGGATGTGCGCTTTTGATGTGGCATGCGGAACATTGATCTCACACCACTCTTTGAATAGGTCAAAAATCTGCCCATCTTCACTTACCTCCTCTGGGGCTTCCTCCTCATCAGTCTTGGATGCCAAGATCATTGCTTCGTGGGCTCTAGGCTTTTGGACAGCAATTAGCTCTCCAGTGATTTCATACACCCTGGTTCGGAATTTTGCCGGGCTCAGAAGCTCCATTGATGCCATTTTGACGACCTGTCCCTTGAATGTGACATAGTATATGGGAGGATCAGTCTTGATTTTTATGATCCGGTCTATTGCAGCATCCCCATATTCTATGCCTCGCTGCGGCCCAACTCCCCATTTTCTGGTTGTGCATAAATCCTTATCGCACAGAGAGCACATAGGCTCTGTGGTGCACATATATTGATAGTTGGTCTTTTGGCCATTTAGGAACACAACTCTGAGGTCTTCCTCAGGAACCGGCGGATCAACGTGATTTTCGTTGATCTCTTGAATTCTCTCCCACCCATCATCAGGGTTGCTCATTCTAAGCATTACGCTGATGTGCGTCAGAGAGTTGTTGCGGCCTCCTATGCTTATGCCATCAGCAAACATTTTCTCGATGCATGGAGGCCCATCGAATTTGCCTTTTGGCTTGGACTTTATCTTGAGGTCGGCCCGGCTCGCTGACCGGGCTTGAGTCATCTGCCTGAATTGATCAAGGTCTAGAGCCTCGCCGCTCAATCCAACGGCCCATGAATCTGGACTGCTTACGTTGAAGTATGGTATGTGGATCCAATTCCCGATGCCATCTGACTCAAGCGAGTTTTGCTTTGGGAAGATTTCAACTTTTGCAAGACCCAGCTTTGCCACCCAGGCCCTCATCAGAGCAATGGCCTCAGACGCAGCAATATCCTCCGTCAGAAAGCAAAACAGATGTGCGCCGCCCGACTTTGATCTGATGACGACTAGAGGCAGTTCCTCTTTCTGAACTTTTTGCTCTAGTTTGGCAAGGTCGATGCTGTAATCGTCAACGTCGCCAGCGAACCATCGCACCGTCCCGTCAAGACGAATGGGTATTATCCCAAGTCGTGTGACTCCAGACAAGTGCTCCGCCCACAAATTGTCGTGGAGCGGAGCAATTACTGTCCTGCCTACTCCCTTGTGCTTTCCGTCTTTCTCACGAATTGCAGTGGAGGAGTAGAGGCCGTATGCATTTGGGTTACCAGCAAAGAGTTGCTGGAACCACATTTCTTACCATTGTCCTTTTTCTTCTTTGTTGCCATCGCCAGAGCTGGCCTTGGTCTCATCCGAGAAGTCCACCTGGACTTTATCGCGCATCTCCAGATGGAGGGCCTGTGCCCGCTTGAACATGCCCGCACCAGGGACAAATCCAGCAGGACGGATGATGTAGTTGTAGAACTCCTGACCAGCGTCATTGGTCTGTGGCATTGCTGCCAGGGTGAACTGGCGCGCGAACATTGGCGCAACACCCATCTTGAGCATTGCGTTCAAGTCCTTGGCCTTGGAGGCTGCAGTGCGAGAAAATGACACTGCCACCAGTTGCTCGTCAGCATCGGGCATCAGGAAGATGTAATTGAGATGCTCATTGGCAGCAGGCACGCTGTCTGGCTCTGAAGCAACAGATGATCCGAACTTGTCCAGGCCATCTTCGTCAATGTAGCCTTTGGTGCTCCATTTGACCTTGACGACGCCCTTCACCTTGTGCTCGAAGGTCTCATTTGGGTGGTCCCATTTATATCGGACCTCGCCTTTCTCCATGACACGACGGGCACGAGCAAAGATGCCGCCGCCGTCTGCCATGTCACGCCACAGGATGTATTCCTTCACGTAGGCAATTGGGATGACGATGCCAGCCTTCCCCTTCTCAATCAGAACCTGCTTGGTGATGGAGTGGAACATGTCTCCGTCTTTCACCAGGCCGTCCTTGACCTCAGGCGTCAACCCCTGGGCAAGCTTGAGTCGAGGGATATTGACGTCACCGCTGTCGATGTTTTCTGTGCCGGTTGGGCCAGAATATCCAGAGAGATAATCAGGCAGAGCCACTGCGCCCCCGCCAATCTGGACAGCAACAGCCGTCCCAGTATCAGCAGCGGCAACTTGTGCGTTTTTGGCCATGGTAGCGTTAACCTTTCCTCAGAAGTGTTGCATTGATCACGATGGTCGCATGGAGTGAATTTGGCAAGGGATTGCCGCTTTCAAGTTTCTCCTTGGCCCAAGACTTGAGCCTTGCTGGGTGGATGTATGGTGTGATGAGATCAGGGGCATTATTCCTGGCCCAATCATAGAATGGTGCCTCTGCCGAAGGGTCACTTTCATCTTTGATCATCGACGCAAAGACATCAGGCTTGGTGTAGAGCGTCCCAGCCCCGGCCACCGTGATCTTCTCGATCTCGGCGTCACTCATTAACTTGGGGAGCTCAAACTTGCGGAGAGGTTCTAATTCTCCATTTACCGTCTTCAGACTTGCCTCCAGGCGGTCCTTTTCATCCATCAGCCAGCGCATTCTTTTCGCTTTGCCGACAACGGTATCTTTAGCAGTTTCACTCATTGGGTGCCCTTTTCCTCTCAAGTAGACTAGCCCGACTATAATTGGGACGCTATTGAGAAAAGATGAAGTTTCAAATCCATTCCTGGTATGTATCACCGAGCACCATTTCAGATACGCGCTTGTTTGCTCGAAGCACATCCAGAACGCGCTCATCAATAGTTTTTGGCGATATCAAGTCTGTGTATGTCACAGACCGAGTTTGCCCAATGCGATGGGCCCTGTCCTCTGATTGGACCCTATCCTCTGTTGAGAATGGGTTGGACAGATATACAACTTGGCTGGCTGCATACAGATTGAGACCGATCCCACCAGTTTGAATTTGACCAACAAAGCATCTAAGCTCAGGATCAGATTGGAAGGATTGCCGGGCGTGTATTCGCTCCTGTTCTGTGGTATCCCCATCAAACTTGACGTATGTAATGCCAGCATCTTTCAGAGCCTGGCACATCTCACGGACTTCAAATTTGAATTTGCACCAGATGATGACTTTTTCATCCTCGCACGTCTCCATCAAATTTATGGTTTCCTCAATTTTTGGAGGTGTGGAGTTCCCAATTTTGATTACGCCGGATTGCTTTCCGGTCAATTCATCAATCTGTGGAAGATAACCAGAAACAATTTGCTGTAGCCTAAGCATCTGGACCATGACATTTGTTGCCTCAATAAAGACGTGGCCATCAACGACGCGCTCTGTCTTTTGAATTGCAACAATTGCATCTTTGCGCATTTGCTGATATAGGCGGTTCTGCTCAGGAGTCAACGGTATGAGCCGCTTCTGATATACTTTTGGCGGTAGATCAAGACATTGATCTTTGGTCACTCTGTAGCTACACCCGGCTATCTTCTGCTTCAGCTCATCCAGATTTGTAAAGCTCACAGGCGTGTTGTATAGCCCTCTGACAATGGCATATCTCGCCTGGAATTCTGTGAAGGTGGCCTTGCCCATAATGTCTGGATTGAGGAAATAGAACTGGCTGTATGCCTTGAGTGGGGACTTGATAACCGGGGTTCCCGATGCAATGCGCCTGATTTTGGTTACTTTGCGCAGGTTGTGAGCGACCTTGCTGCGCTTGGCAGAATGTCTGCCGATGCGCGTGCTCTCATCAATTGCACAAAAAACGTCACGTCGATTACAGAAATTTTGAAGCATCTTCTGCATACGCTCCAAATATAAACTCTCAACATTGATGGAGAGGATCAACAGCGTCTTGCTTTCAAGGTTGATTGCCTTGAGCAACCTGTCAATGGCTTTTTGCTGTGATTGGCTTGGATTTGAGAAAAATGAAGCCTTGATGAGCGGAACATCATCTGGCATATGGACTGTGATTTGATCTGGGTTCTTCTCGCTCTCATCACAATCCACCCAGTTGGTCTTAACTGAATTTGGCGAGATGATCAGAAATGCATTGATGCGCCCATTCCGGTAATTGTGGGCAACATCGTCGATGATCGTCTTGGTCTTGCCAGTCCCCTGATCCATGAGATATGCAAATTCAGGTAGATCGCGCGCGAGATATAGAGCCACCTTTTGATGTTGGTATGGGACTGTCTTGAAATTTACTCCGTCAAAGGCATCATCAGGAACAGAATGGTTGCCGACTGCCATTTCTTGGCGGCGTTGCTCTTCTGATGCTGCCTTGTAGTATATTTGGTTGATGTCGTCGTCCCACACCAAGGAAGGAAGCCAGCGTTTCACATCCTCCATTATGGATAGCCAAGCAGGCATAACCCATACCTTTTGGGATGGAAACCAACGACGCTTGCCGAGCTTACGGATTATTTCGTGGTAAAAGTGGTTTTCCGGCAACCCCTGTATTGCCATGTCACTTCCCCATGTAGTCACTTTCATTTTTTGCCCTTTCTATGATAAGACGATTATAGCCGGGGCGGACCTGAGGAGATATAGCCCCTTCACCTATTCGCTGAACTTGGCTATACGCGCGCGCGTAAGATGACCCTACGGCTCGAAAACGCCTGTTGTAGAACACCGGACTTCCAATCACAAATTTCCCGCAACATATTTCACTAATTCTCACTAACAGAGGAGCTCCAGATCAGAATTCTACGTCTACGCCTTAAAATTATTTTCGAAGAACAAAAAATGTTCCAACGATTTATTTCGAGCCGTAGACTCATCTTAGCGCGCGGGAGCGCGCGCCCGCGTAGCCAAGCAGTGAAAGGAACTAGGGCCAGCCCGGCTATCGCAGCGTTTCTAATCACCCCTGCGCCACGACCTAGCAAGATGCGCACGTCGATAGGGGAGGGTCTAAGCTAGGGTAGGTCTGAGACCGTCGAAAAGATGGTTGCTGCCTGGGTTATTGGCGAGGAATTTGGTTGCGGAGTATAAGCTGTCTCAGGTCATTATCAATTCGATCAAGCGTGGCCAGCCGACTATCAATGACTGCCAGACGTGCATGGATTGCCACAGATGACACCATGAATTCCTCCAATCGGCCCAGCCTTAAATTGGTTTGGGTCACCCAAGCAGTTCCAACTATCAGGAACACTACGGTTTGAAAGAAAATGGCACCTATGTATGCCACTGGAATGGCTTTGTTGATTGACCACCCAGGGGCGCCGCCACCTTGAGAACTGGACATGATAACCCTCTGCGAAAAGCAAAAATAGTCTATATGAAAATACTGCGGCAGTCTATTGCCTCGTTATGACTATCAAACTTCAGCTTCGCGGAAAATTTCTCCTGCTCTGCACAGGAAGCAATCTTTTGGCCTGGGTTGGCTTATCGCGCCGAAAAATCTCACCAGAAGCAAGAGCATCAGCCACAAAGGTGAATGCTGCTGTTGTGATACCAGTTGCAGAAAGCGTCGCATTGTCGCTTGTGAAGACTGGCAGCAAATCTCTGACGATAAGGCCCTGTTGGACAATAGATTTTGGATAGTAAATCTCTACTGTCAGACCCTGAATTACAGTTGGCATGTCAGGTTTCCGTCAACGTTGATCCGGCCTTGATTGTTGGCTGAACGCCAGGATCAATGTTCATGGGAGCTGGCAGAGCCCCTTGATACATGATCCTGCTCACTCCGCTGCTCGCGGTGCCAAGACTCCAGTGCGTAGCAACTTGTGGCACGCCTGTTGATCGCGGAAACAATTTGTCCACATTAAGGGTGACAACATTTGTCCCGTTGTCCTGGGTATCTGTGTTGCCTGCTGATACGTCCAGAGCAATTCTGGTATATCCCGTATATGCGCATTCAAGTCGAACTTGACTATTGCTGATGGCAGTGTCTGGCGCTCCAGTGTGAAGCGCAAAATAGCGCGTGTTTATTGCGGGGCTCGGCGGAATGAGCTCATACCCCGCAGTATCCGCGCGGTTGCGAAAGATCGTCTCCAAGAAAGCAACAGCAAATGCTTTGCCCTTGTTGCTCATGACGAACTCACCAGCGGGTTTCCAATATATACCTTGCCAACTGATCCTGGCACCAGACCAACCAACAGATTAATGAAATGCGTCCTGGTGTCAGGAGGCGTCCAATTGAACTCTGCCAACCACGCCGATCCTGCTGACACAGAGTTTCCAGACCAGCTGCTAACTGCCCCGGCTTTCAAACTGTTGGCATAGACTGTGCGACCTCCAGGGCCTTGAACAATCATTTCAATTGGCACACCAGTGGTAGCCGGGTTCGCCACGATGCTGTTTGTGGTCATGAAAGGCCAACGAACGTGAACAGGAATGCCACTGGTCACAGATATGAATGCACGAGCATCAGCATTGAGTTGGGCCTGAGCCCCATAGAAACGAGCCGCATGAGACCGCCAGCCGGTGCCTGCCTGCGAGGTGATATCAAGGGTGGAAAGCATAGGGGCAGAATTCACCCTTGCTTCAGCAGATGTTGCAAGGTTCACATTGATTGACCAGCCGGCGCCCTGCAGCAGAGCAGGCCCATTGCTGAAGCAATCATACACAATCACAGGAACGGAATTCCATCTTGCCTGCGCAGTATTTATCAGGCCAGTATTTGGAGGATTTCCGCGCCAAACATTGATCTCTGACCTCTTGGCCTCATCAGTGCCGTTGATGTTTTGGGCGTGCAGCGCCCGATATGAATTTGTCGTTGTCACAAGTTCATTGATTGCATACACCACACCTTCATTGAACAGAGAAGTGTTCACAACAGTTGATGCGGTAAGGGTAATGCGGCCTCCCTGGACTGGAGTTTGCAGCACAATGTGGATGCTGGTGGTTATGGATATGTCATCAAAGTTATGCATGCCAGTCTGGCCGGTGTTCAGATAGTGGATGTTCCTCTTTGGAATATATTGAGAGGAATTTGCCCTGAGACGACTCACCCCGCCCAATTGATTGATGCAGAAATTTGACATGCCAACGCCCATCAATGGCGCTGATGGATGTGGATCGCCGCTGTGCGCCCACACTGCCATGTTGATGTCAGTGTTCACATACGTGTTGACGTCAGCATCCCATCCTGCGCTGCGCGCATCGCCCGGCCTTGCCTCATAGAATGGCTCTCCGCTCTTGGGCCAACCAATCAACCAACCAATGTTTTGGTTCAGGTCCCATCCCTGGCGCCCCCATTGCGCGCTTGATGGGACCATGCTGGCCTGTGATGTGCGACGAAACCACACCCGGTCAGTTGTGAGTAGACCTGTGGCTGAGTTTTGAAGAGCAAACCATGAGTTGCAGTTCAAAAAGGCATTGGCTGCGCTGGAGCCGCTGGCAGTCCCAACAGCCCCAGGATCAAAAAACCAATCAGGCATTACCGCACCCTCTCAGAAACAATCGTGAAGTTGGCATATGCGCTGCCCACTCCGCTGCCGCTTTGAGCAGTGATGCGACCATACATATACCAGCCAGAGTTGGCATCTGTGTTCTCGTGAGGGAACAGAGCGCGATCTTTGAAGAATGTCGAAGTGATATCCGCAGAGCCAGGAGAAGCAGATGAAGTCAGCGTCTCATAGATCAGCTCGCTGCTGACGCGAGATGACCCGCTCCAAAACTGTATTTTTAGGCGGTTGTGGCTGCCAACATAGGTGAGATCGCGTATGGTAGCAAATCGACCCACAGGAACCGCAAAGTCAGCGAATGTGTTTACGAGAACAGGCCCGACGGTATTGACGTTTGTGTCGATGCAGGGCAAAGTCCGGTGATGGCCGGGCATGAATAGGATGGCATCATTGCCAATTGCCAGACCAGCTGACTCTCCGCATCCTGCGAAGCTGTTGACTGGAAAGCCAATAGACCTAGCAGATACGTGGACTGGTCTTCCAGATGTGATGTGACCGCTCCAAACTGTCATGGAGCGGATGGCGCCATGTAGTAAGAACTGCGTTTGGTCTCCGCTGCTAACTGACTTGTAGGAAATAAGATTAGGGGTCAGGAAAGTTGACGCAGCGTTCATTGGCATGACAAATCCGCCGCTGGAAACAACACAGACCTGGCCTGATCCGATGGCTGCCCCGGCAACCGCCATAAGATGGCGACCTCTTTCCAATATGGAGAAATTGGAATTTAGAGCAGTGTCCCAATCTGCCTGGCCTGCAGCCTGCGTCTCAAGCTGTTGGTCTGAGGTAAATGGCATTACACGAACAACTCCAGGCTAAGGACTGAGAACCCATTGGCTAAGCCATAGGGGTTGGCCGGAGTCACTTTTATGGCGATGTTTCCGCGCCATGCTCCGTTGTCTGCCGCATTTTGTGCTGATGTATACGAAAAATAACCAGTGCTGACGTAGCTGGACCGCACAACAATAGACCCGCTACCCACAACTGAAACATGATAGCCAAGACTAGCGACATCACCAGCAAAAGCGCCATATCCGCCGCCATTCTTTCCATTACCGCCGGCTCCAAATCCTGATTGTTGTGCGCATTCTTCCCAGATAATTGTCGCTTCTACGGCAGCGCCAACATTGAACCTGGTCTCACCACGGCGCCCCTCATATTGGATTTGTGCAGGTAATCTGGGGCGATAGAACAAGCCCTGAATACTATACTGCTTCGCTGCGATTGAAGATACTGGATATTCGACCCCATTGAACCCGAATGGAGCAACCTTGTAGTATAGCGTATTCCCAATTTGGTTAGCGATGTAAGGGAGCACAAACATGCCAGCGCCTTGACGATAGAACGTGTCTCCGCTGCCGTGAGCGCCAACTGGTGTGCCGCCCCATCCTCGATATGCGCGTGCTGCGCGATATTTGTTCTGGGCAACAAGGGTAAGAGACGCAAACGAGATCATCTCAGAGCCAACCCATATCAGGCCTGCCCCGGCATGCATGGCTTCCTGAGACACATCAGTCAGGTAGTCCATGTAATCCCAATAATTTGAGCTGGTAGTATAGTTGCTTGAAGGCGCAAGAAACAGTTCCATGCCTTCTGAAAAATTGGAATTATTAGGAAGGTTGGTGAGAAGCGTGCCAGCAACTTGATATGGGGTGATTGATTTTACAGGGCCATACGTCAAACCATCTGCGCTTACATATAGGGTTGCCCCGGCAGGCCTGCCCAGCGCCGCCCAAGAAACAAAAACGTGCGAAGTCCCTGAAATTTCAAATTCCTTGGGAAGCTCGAACGCAGTTGACTCGCGCGGACCATATACGCCTTGAATTACATTGAACTCATATGGACTTGCTGCAGAAGTATATGAGGAAATGCCCCCTGTGTTTATGTAGTCCCATTGCGCGCTGGATACCTGGGATGGTGCGAGACCAGGAACATATTGAAGTTGCTGCTGGGCGCTCACATCAAATATGCCGCGCTCCTTTTCTGCCATCCGAGTAATTTGGACAACTTGATTCAAGCCAGAGAAGCTATCCACAAGCGTTATGAGATCGCCAGGCTCCAAGTCAGCGTCTCTCCAGCCCAGCTGAAATGAGTGCGTATCTTTGCCGTATAGATTTGACCATAGGGTGCGGACTGCCAGGCGCCGAGCAGTTAGTTCCTGCATCACAAATCTGAGCGGAAATTCTCTGACTCGAATTCCATTAAGGTCTTGGTCTACCTCATCGCCTTCCTGAATTTGATTCTGTTCATAGTTCAAATTACGATCAAAGTAATTGACTTTGATCAAATTATACGTATCCTGCCTGGCTCCCTTGGTGCTAGTCACAGGCGGAGAGGATGATTGCCTAACCAACCTTTTGTTGTCAATGGTGCGAACCGGGGACGGCGATAGGTCCATGACTCCAAATTTGATCCGGTTGGAGGCAGCATCAATGCTCAGCCATCCGTCATAGACCGCCAGAAGCATGGAGAATATTTGGGTGGCGCTCTCTTGCTGGTTTATTACGGTAGATATTTTGATATCATTGTCAGTGCAATATTTGATTGCCTTATCATAGCTGGTTTCATCTATGATGCCGCCGTCAGGATATAGACCCCACCTTGTGTTGGTCAATATCTCACGAATGATGTATGGGGGATACACATCGGCGTCTGATGGATTGAATGCACCTGCATCAATCCAAATATAGACATTTTTGGGGCTGTCATTGGAGTTGTTGATGCGAAGATAAATATATAGGCGATTGTTCACAATCTTGAGGGCAAGATGCCCTGCTGCAACTACGCCTGAATCTGTTCCTCCATATTCTGTGATCATTCGCCCAAAGCTGACCGTTTGAAGGTTTTTGATGGCATAAAATTTGTTTGTTTTGCCATCATAAATAAATAGCCTGACGTTTGACTTTGGGCGATAGTCCGATCCATAGCTTGAATCTGTTGAGCTGATGCTTGGCCAGATTACAAGGAATGTCCCAGTATCCATTGCATAGACAAATGGATCGGATTGATAGTAATGATTTGAGTTAGCAGAGGCATTAGTTATATCAAGCCAATCATCAGAAAAGGAACTGAATGCAACATGTGATTCATCAAAGAAATTACTGTCATCTGCGACAGGGTCAGCCATGTTGACATATGAAAATTCAATTGATGAATAGTTAAATGCGGGCGCTGCAGTTATTAGAAGATATACCATGCCTCCGTTGGTATGGCTTGGGCGCCAAGCATCAACCCATAGATTGTCAAATGATGCTTGTCCATTCTTCCCGTTACCTGCCGCATATCCCTTTCCAAAATAATATACAATTCGATTGGCTGTTAAAGTTCCTCCAACATTATAGACCGGAAGGGCAGCAGCAAGAGTTCCTGGGCCCTGCTGAGATGTGGTGAATGTGCTCAGCCAGTTTTTGCGATATGAAGCGGTGGTGAACCTATAGGCATTGGTGGCAAACATAAGGTTGTTTTGGCCCCCAATCACAGAAATTGAAGGGGCATAGTGGAAGGTCGTGTCAGTGTTTGTGCTAGAGTTGTTGTCAAACAGGAAGTTGTCGCGTTCCCCTCCAGAGCCCGTGATGGCAAATATGTTATTGCCGCTATATAGGAGCGGAACCTCAGTATAGCAGGAGCCAATCCAGCTTATTGTGCCTACATTGTTAGGCTTGCCAATAATAATATAGGCAATCTTCTTTCCGTTGACATCCCCCGCACCAGAATCATTGATTAGGAAGGTAGTCAAATATGCAATTGTTGTGCCATCATTCGTAATAACGGCTCGATGTGAGTCTTGAAACACATAACTAAAACCATTAGCATTTCCGGTTATCCAGCTTTCGCGAGCAACAGTCTCCATGTAATAGGTGCTCAGAAGCGCCCCGGTAGCCGCAGAGTAGCATTTCATCAACCCGCCAACACCAGGGTCAGATGATTCCATTGTCCAAACATTGTTGAAGACATCAGGCTTGCGACTGACAAAGTGGGAGCCAGTTCCCAGGTCTACTGATTTGCCCAAAGGCGTTGAAGAATAATCCCAGCGAAAGTTTGACGTTCCAATTTCAAAAGACAGTTGAGGAATGCTTGGAGAGCCACCAAGAACAAGGGAATCAAACCCAAGCCAGACGGTGCCGGGCCAGGTAACTGCTCGGCCAGCTGCTGCTTGAATCACAGACCAATTGCTGATAGCCGGGGCTGATCCGTCGAAGAATATGGACCCATCAGACTCCAGATTGCTTGCTTGCTCTTCTGTGGCTGGCTGAGGGCCAAGAAATGTCGCTGCATGACTAGTGCTGATTTCCCGCAACGACGCTGCGCTTATCGCATGGCCGTTATTCCAAACTCTAATCAAAGAGACAGGAGATGGCACCTGACCAAGATGATAAACCAGGCTGATCTTGTAGCTGTATGATGGCCCGCCTGATGCTCCGCCCTTGCCGCCTCCGCCTGGCCCGCCTGATCCTCCGGCCTTGCCGCCAGCATCAGCGTTTCTTGTTGCCTGAAAATTGCCTTGCCATGCAATCTGCGCTGCTACTCTGTTCGTCCCGAACAGAATTGGTATGGTTGCACCACGGATAGCAGTGTTGAATTTAGGCATATTCTCAGGCTTGAAATTATCCTTCTTCTCATCAGTCAGGGCTGATCCGACCCACGATCCAACAATCCAGCCAACTGATGCACCAAGGCGAGCCCCGGCCCAGCCGCCGCCGACTGCGAAGCCAATGCCTCCGCCAACTAATGCTCCAATGGGCCCTGCTAGGCGAGACATTACGTTACCTCATAGAGCTTGCATGGACGACCAGGCTGTCCGCGCAAGAAGAAGTTCCAGTTGCTTTCCATGACTGATCCATTAGCGGTTCTTCCCCATGAATGGATCACAGTGTTCCGCTCGGTCACCAGACCTCCGTGCGAGAAACATCTTCCAAATTGGAACACCACAAGCCCTCCAATGGATGGTGAGTCAACTTCTTTTACATATTCTGAAATGAACGAAAGATACAGTTCATCTGAATTGTGAAGCGCCCAATCTTGCGGATAGTCACTGGGAAATGGACGCAGAGCCCGGTGCGGAGAGAACAATTCATAGATGAGACCACCACAATCCACGCCAACTCTTTTGACCCTCCCTTTGTGATGATAGGGAGTGCCAACCCAGGATCGTGCTTCTTCTATAATTGCTAGACTTAGTGCCTGGTCCATCTCAGTATGCCTGCTCGCGCTTCGGTATCCAAGGAAACCCTAGGAAATTGGCAGTGTTGTTATATTTGCTTGCGCAGTCCTCGATCCATCTTTTGCGGCAGCCTGGAAATACACGGAAGGTGTCCCCGGATGCGACGGCATTTGGTAGAGAGTGTGATAGCCCCATCATATCGCCGGTCTGCGTTCTGATCGTCCGCACCTGTCCGCTGTTCGCGCCAGTTAGCACAGTAAGGCGACCCCTCTCTAGGTAGCTGGGGGAGTAGGAGCCAGAGATCGTTCCAGCGGATGCTACAACGACTAGAGGCGTGCTAGCGCCTGCATTAAAGGCAGCTGAGACGGTAATGTTGGCAGTATCAAATCCGCACCCCACTGACCCAAACCGCCAAACGCAATGGTCTTGGTAGGTCTGGTTAGGAAATGACTCTGCTATGCCATTGAACCTATTCCGAGCTTGCCCGGATATCTCATCGCGGTTGTAGGTGATATCCCCTAGTTTGCCGCGGAACATCCAAATACGACCAATATCAGGAGAGTTGATTATTACGCGAGATACAGACAAAGCTGCATTCAGCAGAGAGTCACCAAACACCAAAGTGCGAAAATCGCCAGAGTTTACAACGCTGAATTCAATTGTGCCCACGCTTAGGTCTGTGCTTTCCTCCGCGCCGCGCCCTGTTGATCCTGGCAACGGTTTGAAATTGCTCCCTGAAGACACAATCTCGTGATTTGCAGTTGTCCATCGTAACGTGCCAGAAGGCACATTCAATTCGATTAGTTCCGCAATTTGAATTGCGTCCTGCTGGAGAGCCAGCCAGAATGCGGAGCTTACAGACCTCATGACAGTGCAATTTCTTCGATGACAAAGTTGCCTCCGAAAACATTCCACGAGCGGCTTTGCTCAGTATAGGATGAGAATGCCACTTTTTTGTAGAACTCCAGAGATGCAGTAGTCCAGTAATCTGCACTTGTGGGCCGCATCGAAGCAACGATTATTCCCGTGCTTTGGTCCAGAATATAGTGGCTGCCTTGTGTCAAAGTCCCGGACAGCGCGCTGACGATCCGCAAAAATCCCGATCTTGCGATGACCGGGTATCCCTGTGCAGTCACAGCCCAAAAAGAGCTTGGGTTTGTTCCGGTCCGCACAATTATAGCGCCTTGACCTGAGAAGTCGTAAGGGTCTTGCATCAGGAAAGGCTCAACTTTGCCGCGCCGAGCATTGTAAAATGCCTCAAGCGAGGATTGCTTGGAACGAGGAATGTTGGAAAAGTTTACTGTGTATCGGTAGAGAGGTTTCACATACGGGGAGGATGCCTGCCTTGCGCCCGTGTCATATCGGATTGCTGACTCGCCCCATTGCGGGTCACGAGTCAGGTCTGCCGGCAGCGGGCTCATGACAAGAATTGAAAAAGACACTATCTTTTCCCGTATCCGCGGTTCAAACGGTCTCGCTGCCTCATGGTTTCAACTAGCGCGCCACCATGATCCGAGAATAGCCTTGCTACGCTTGCCGCGTCTACTGCGGTGATGTTGATGCTGTAATTATCTCCACCGCCTCTGCTGGCAGCAACGCCGAGTTTTCCATTTACATTGGTAAGCGGCATAACTGCCTCAGGCCCGGCTTCCCCCATAAGTCCAATTGGAAATTGAGTGGGTCCGCGAACAATAGAGTTGGTGAATGTGCCACCGCCAGCAAATTTGGAGAACACATTTCCTCTTGCTGTTGGTATGTTTACATCAGTGAATACTGGCACAGAAGAACCGCCAGCAGCAGCGCCAGCGCCAGCGCCAGCCCCAATCAATGATTTGAGTAGTGAGCCAACTGTTCCGTCAGATGATCCTGCCGCTATTAGGGCCTGCTTCATCAAGTATTGGATTGCAGCACGAGTGATTTCTGCATACATCGTTTTGACCACGTCGCCCAGCGACTTTGTGCGGGTAATCATGGCCTCAATGCTAGAGCCCAGGCCATCCTCCAGAGCTTTGCCAACGTTGTCTCCAAGATCACGAGAAATCTTGTTCAGAGCTTCCTGGGTCGTTCCAACATTGTCGCGCAGCGCGATGAAGCGTCCGCGAATTTGCTCAAGCTTGTCGATGAATTGAGGCAGCCAGGTGTCTCCTGGGGTGTCTTCCAATCGACGCCGCAACTCTGTGACTTTGTCGGTGATCCCATCGACCTGAGCCTGCGCTGCCTCTTTTCTGCTGATAATATCAGCCTGGTCCGCACCGAACATTGACTGGCCAAGTTCAGCCACGCTTGCCTGTGATCCAAGCGTGGCTGAAC
>Ga0163146_10000517_pt1 | contig 54810 bp, 53 predicted proteins | sample OliLakLV19MP7G1_FD_148648 | JGI IMG/M metagenome (GOLD analysis project Ga0163146, IMG submission 148648) | Freshwater microbial mat bacterial communities from Lake Vanda, McMurdo Dry Valleys, Antarctica - Oligotrophic Lake LV.19.MP7.G1 | ecosystem: Environmental > Aquatic > Freshwater > Lake >... | reverse complement strand
GTGATACACCAATGCCACCAGCAGGCTGCCACCGACGATGTTACCGAGGATCACCGGCGCCAGGTTGCGGAACATCGCATACACCGTGACGGCCTCTACGCCGGCCGGCAGCGCCGCACCGCCCGACTTCAACAGCAATGCGAGTGGAAAAATATACATGTTTGCGATCGAGTACTCGAAACCAGCGGCGACAAAAGCCGACACCGGCAGCAAGATAGCAAAAAACTTGTCGGTAACGCTCCTGCCTGCGAGCGCCATCCACACCGCCATGCACACCAGCACGTTGCACAATACGCCGCGGAAAAACAGCTCGCCGACCGGCATGGTGCTTTTTGCGGCAGCAATCACAAGGTAGGCGCGCCCGACTGCATCGTCATTCATGCCGGCATGCCCCGACAGGTACACCAGCACCGCAAGCAGCGCTGCGCCAATGAAATTGGCAATACACACCACCTCCCAATTGCGCAGCACCTCTACGGTGGTCACCTTGCCGTCGGCCCAGGCCATCGCCGGCAGGTTGTTGCCGGTGAAGATCTCCGCGCCCGCCACCACCACCAACAGCAGCCCGAGCGAGAAACACACCGCCCCCAACACGCGACCGACGGCAAACGACAACTGTGCGTCGCTGATCACCAGCGTGTAATACATAGCCCCAAGCCCGATGAAGGCGCCGGCAAGCATCCCCAGCATCAGCATCGACAGCAACGGCAGCCGCGCCTTGGTGACACCGACATTCTGGACTCGCTCGGCGTTCTGCTGCGGCGAAAATGCATCGAATCCGCCAACATCCGTCGCTCGTGTTCCGATATTGTCAGCCATGTGCGGCGCCTCTCTTTCCGTATGCAGCGGTTAGTGTAAGCGCAGCGTCCTGAATCAGGTAATCTTCCGCCCCATGCCTGCCCGCAAACGCCCGCCCGCGCTGAAACTCGCCGACTACTACATGGGTCGCGACAAACAGCATCGCAAAGAACTGACCCGCGAAATACGCGCCAATGCGCGCGAGACGCTGCGCCGCGTCAACCGCCTGCTCAGGCTTGCTGGGATGATGCGCAAAGTGACCTCGGGCTGGCGGCCGGCGACGATCAATGCCACGGTACCCGGCGCGGCCAAAAGCAGCAAACATCTGAGTTGCCTCGCCATTGATCTCGAGGACCGCAATGGCACGCTCGACGCCTGGTGTCTGGCGAATCCGGATACACTCGAAACGCTGGGGCTGTGGCTGGAGCATCCGGATGCCACGCCCGGCTGGTGCCATCTGCAGATACTGCCGCCACGTTCAGGCAGCCGCGTATTCCATCCATAAGTTATTGTTTTTATTAATATTTTATGGCGATGCCCCCTCACTCGAGGAAGGTGGCGTATTCCGCGAGCGCAATCCGCGACGGCTGGAAGGTATTGACCACCGCATCAGCTTCGGCATAACCCATGGCCATGCCGCAGATCACCACCCACTCTTCGCTCAACTGCAACTCACGCCGCACCACATCGGGATAACTGGCAATCGACGCTTCGGCACAGCTGTGTAATCCCCGGGCGCGCGCCGCCAGCATCAGCGTCTGCAGGAACATGCCGTAATCCAGCCAGCTGCCCTTCTCCAGTTTGCGCTCGATGGTGAAGATCAAACCGGCAGGCGCGCCAAAGAAAACGTAATTGCTCGCGCGATACGCTTTTGATTTTTCGTGGTCACCACGACCGATGCCCAGCGTGCCGTAGAGTCCCCAGCCGCATTCGCGGCGGCGCTTCAGATACGGCTCTAACACCGGATCGGTGTAATAGTCGTAATCGCGCCGGTGTCCCGGTTCGTCATTGAGAAAAGCCGACTGGATCGCCGTGCCCACGCGTTGCAGGCTCGCACCGGTCAACACATGCACCCGCCACGGCTGGATGTTTGAACCGCTGGGCGCATGGCACCCGAGCTCGACGATGTCACGCAAGGTCTGCGGCGGCACCGGATCCGGTTTGTAGGCGCGGATGGAGCGCCGCGTACGCGCTGCAGTGAACACGTCGGGCGCGGCCTGGTTGATATCAGTCATGTTGTTTCCTCGAAAATCAGCAGTGCTCATTCCGCCTTAATGCCCGCCTCGCGGATGACTTTGCTCCACACTTCGATCTCACGCGCCAGATATTTGCCCAGATCCGCCGCCGGACCGGGCTGCGGCTCCGCGCCCTGCGCCAGCAGCCGGTCGCGCGTCTGCGGTTCCTGCAGCAGCGACGAAATTTCGGTGTTGAGCCGCGCAATGACGGGCGGCGGCGTTTTTGCCGCTGTAAACAAGCCAAACCAGCCCACCGCGTTGAAACCGGGCACACCGGTTTCCGCAAGCGTCGGCAATTCGGGAAACACCACCGAGCGTTTCGTACTGGTGACGCCGATCCCGCGCAGCTGCCCCTTTCTGATAAACGGCGCAAGCACCAGCACATTGTCGATGGCCGCATCGAGGCGGCCGCCGAGCAGATCCGGAATCACAGCACCGGTGCCTTTATACGGCACGTAGAGCATGTCGATGCCCGCGGTGCGCTTCAACAGCTCTCCGGCAAGGCGCTGCAGCGACCCCGGTGTGGAACCGGCGTAAGTCAGTTTCCCCGGATTCGCCCTGGCATGCGCGATCAGGTCGGCGACACTTTGCACCGGCAGCCGCGGCTGCACCACCAGCACGTACGGCGAAGTCCCGACAAACGCGACCGGCGCCAGATCCTTCTGCAGATCGAAGGGCAGCCTGTAGAGCGTGCTGATCGTGCCCCAGGAACCTGCGGCCATGATCAGCGTGTAGCCATCGGGCTGCGCATTGACCGCAAGCGTGATGCCGATGATGCCGCTCGCGCCCGGCCGGTTATCGACCACCACCTGCTGGCCGATGCGCTCGGCCAGCTGCGCAGCCACGATGCGTCCCATGACATCCGTGCTGCCGCCCGCCGGCAGCCCGATCACCATGCGGATCGGCCGCTGCGGATAATTCTGCGCATGCGCACTGCCCAACACCATTGCCGCGAACAATGCCGCAGCCCAGCCGCAATTGTTTGTCATTTTTCTCCTCCCTCCATACTGCCTGCAATTTACCATTGATCAACACAATTCATCCCCGGATTGACCGCTGCGACACGCTTCGTCACACTGCCTGCGCCGCCATGAAGCCGATATGAATCCGATTAACCGCCGCGTCGGTATTTATTTCGCCCTGCTGCAGCTGTTTTTTACGCTGACGTGGACGGTCTACATCATTTTTCTGCCGCGGCTCGCCGCCGAGGCCGGCATTCCCAAATCGTGGATCCTGTGGATTCTCGTCGCCGACCAGCTGGTGTTCGTGATCGCCGACTGGGTGATGGGCGCCAGGGCGGATCGCATGGCGCGCATCGTCGGCCGGCTCGGCCCGCGCCTGGCGCTGATCACCTTGTTCTCCGCGCTCGCCTTCCTGCTGCTGCCGTTTGCAGCCCCGCTCGCCAGCCCGCTGCTGTTCCTCGCGTTGACCTTCCTCTGGACCGTCACCTCGTCGGCGCTGCGCGCGCCGCCCCTGATGCTGATCGGCAAATACGCCGGCGCCGGCGCGCAACCGGCCATTACCGGACTGTGGCTGTTCGGTTTCGGCGTGGCCGGGGCGATTGCGCCCTACCTCACGATTGTGCTGCGCGATACCGATGCGCGGATGCCGTTCGCGCTGGCTTCAATCGCCGTGGCCGCGGCCGCATGGGCGCTGGCCTGGGCGGAACGCCATCTCGCCACCGCTGCAGCGCCGGCGCCGGAGACTTCCGTCAGTAAACCGCTGCCTATTGCCGCATTCCTCGCCATCGTTGCGCTCACCGCACTCGGCTTCCAAGTCCATTTTTCACTGAACTCGGCGCCGCAGTACCTGCGTTTTGTGCAAGCCGCCGACCTCGGCCAGTTGATGCCTGTGTTCTGGGTGGGATTCAATCTGGCGATGCTGCCGCTGACCTGGCTGATCCGCCGCCATGGTGATTTCAAGGTGCTGGCCGCGGGTGCGGGCGTGGGCGCCGCTGCCGTGCTCTTTGCCACACAGGCCGGATCGCTGGGCCTGCTGATCGCAGCACAAATCGCCGCGGGCGCGGCGTGGGCTGCGGTGATGTTCGGCGCATTCGGCGCCGCCATCCTGCTCGGACGCACCGGCAGCGAAGGTTATGCCACCGGCGGCATGTTCTCGATGTTTGCGTTCGCCGCGATGCTGCGCATCCTGATGATCGCCACCCAACTCAATCAGGATACCGGCCTGCAGCAGGCGCTGGCCTGGCTGCCCGCCGCCTGCTGGGGCGTGGCTGCGTTGCTGCTGGTGATGCTGCTACGCCGCGCCCGTCCGTCCACCGCCTGATTTCAGCACCAGCGAGAGTTTTTCCGCGCGACTCAGTTGCTTGATCTGGTATTCGCGTTTGCTCGCCGCCGAACGGTCTGGTGCGGGCTCCTGGTACACCAGCACCACCGGCCGCCGCGCGCGCGTATAGCTTGCCGCTGCGCCGTTGCCGGCGTTGTGCTCGGCAATGCGCCGCCCGACGTCACGTGCAATGCCCGTATACAAGGTGCCGTCTGCACATCGCGCGATGTAAACCTGCCATGAACCCAACACCGACCCCGCTGTCTGAATAGGAGGACTTTCCGAAGCCACGTATCATGAGGCCAATGCACACCTTCCGTCATCTGCTGTTGGCGTTAACACTGCTGATCCCCTGTATCGTCGGCGCCGCCGATCCCGCCAAAACCATGTTCGACGTTGAACTCGGCACGCGGTTTCAGTTTCCAGCCTGCGCGCGCGGCGAAGACACCATGACCAAACGCCATTGCTACGCCGGGTCACTGACGGCCAAAACAGCCTGGGGCACCGTGCAATATCACCTGTTCTACCCGCACACTTCATCCACGCCGTGGGCGCGCGGTGAAATGATGGTCGAAGTCATCAACGGCATCATCGAAGCCATCCATATCAACACCTGGGGCATTCAGGGACAGGGCACGGCACTCGAAACGCTGACCAAAAAATACGGCCCGCCGGCGCGCAGCCACAGCGAAACCATCAAGGCGCACCGCTCGCGTAATCCCTCGAAGTTCGCCGAGTGGGACCTCAAGGACTTCACTGTCAAACTCGACGGCACCACGACCACCATCGACTGGGGCCGCGTCACGCTGGCGACACACAGCCACCGGGAGCGCCTCAAATCGCACGGTGCCGGACGCTGAGTTGCGCCAGAAAAATATGTCAAGCTGTTGTTTTTATTAGTACAAATTTCGTCAGGCCGGCAACAAACCACGCCCGCGCAAATAGTGCCGCCCCTTGCCGGAAATATTGAAATGCGCCCCGTCGGCGGCCGAGACCCGCACGTAGTGCAACTGCGCCAGAAAACCCGGATACGATTCAACAATCCGGATATTGACCTGATTGGTCCTGGCGATCTCCTGCGGATGCCCGCGTTCGACACGCGCCAGATATTCCAGAGCGCGCACCGCGTCACCATCAAGCGTGTCCCATTTCCGGATGAACATCTCGAGTTGCTCGTTCAAGCGCCCATTCTCGGCCTTGAGTGCGGCGTATTCCCGCGGCAGCGATTCAAGCTGCGCACGATAAGGCGCTGCAGCCGGCACTTCATTTGGGCCGGTTAACAATTACTTCATGAGTGCGCCGTAATTGTTAACCGGCCCCGAGCAATCTGCTGATCCACTCCACTGGAATTCCTCTTCTGACCCTGTTTGCAAAGGCGCGATTCCACCCAAATTGCCCGCCGCTTTCCCCTTTGTGAGTCTGATGCATAATGCAGCCTCAATCTGAACAAGGAAGACCCATGGCATCAATCACCACCGCTAGCGGACTGATCATTGAAGACCTCGTCACCGGCGACGGCGCGGAAGCGACCGCCGGCATTGAAGTCACGGTGCATTACACCGGCTGGCTCACCGACGGCAAAAAATTCGACTCGAGCAAGGACCGCGATGATCCCTTCGTGTTTCCGCTGGACGGCGGCCGCGTCATCCGCGGCTGGGACGAAGGCGTGCAGGGCATGAAAATCGGCGGCAAACGCAAGCTGACGATTCCGCCGGCACTCGGTTACGGCGCACGCGGCGCGGGTGGCGTGATTCCGCCGAACGCCACACTGGTGTTCGAAGTCGAATTGCTCGCGATCGGCTGAGCCTCCCATGCCCGGCAAAACCATCAAGGTCCGCTCGCGCAACAACGGCGAATTCGACTGCTACATCGCCAAACCCGTCAGCAACAACAAGGTGCCGGCGATCGTGCTGGCCTCTGCGGTGCACGGCGTCAATGCCGACATCTGCGGCATTGCCGACGAGTTCGCCGCAGCCGGTTATATCGCCGCTGCACCCGACCTGTTCTGGCGTACCATCCCCGGCCCGCTGCCGCGTGAAGACGAACGCGCCGGACAACGCTCGCAGCCGCGGATGCCGGTGTTGAAGTCCGGTGAAACCGACATGGCCGACACGCTGCTCGCCGTGCGCCAGTTGAAACAGCACAACGGCCGCGCCGTGGCGATGGGTTTTTGTTTCGGCGGCCCGTTCGCGATCCTCGGCCCCAAGCGCCTCGGCTACGATGCCGGCATCGGCTGCCACAGCACGCAGATGAAGGATTTCCTGCAGGAATTCGACGGCCTGACCAAACCGGTGTGTCTGATCTGGGGTGACCAGGACACCGCTGCACCGCCGGACGTGCAGGCCGCGTACGTCGCCAGGGCACAAACCCTGGGCAGCCTGGAAGTGCACATCTTCCCCGGCATCCTGCATGGCTACATGATGCCGGAGAATGCCAAGGCCTACAGTGCGGACACGCGCAAATTCTCTATGGACAAGGCATTGGCATTGCTCAGCGCGCTGCGCTAACTTCCGTGATTAGGTAACTATGTAATTAAGTGACCAGTCGGGCCACTGTAATTACATAGTCACCTAATCACTTAATCACGCTTTTAAAACTACTCGGCGCGAATCCCCGCCTCCCGAATCACCCGCCCCCACTTCTCCGACTCGTTGCGCCAGAACGCGGCGAACTGCTCCGGCGAATTTCCCACCACGTCGGCGCCCATGCCGGCGATCCTGTCGCGGATCTCCCTGTCCTGAAGCACCTTGGTGAAATCACCGTGGATGCGCACGATCAGATCTTTCGGTGTGGCCGCCGGCACCACCAGGCCGAACCAGTTGGTCAACTCGTAACCCTTGACGCCCTGCTCGGCGATGGTCGGCACATCGGGCAGCGCCGCGGCGCGTTTCGCCCCGAGCACGCCCAGTGCCACCAGCTTTTTGTCACGGATGTACGGCAGCGCCTGCAGCATGCTGTCGTAAGTCAGTGACACATGCCCGCCCAGCAGGTCGGCAAAACTGGGGCCGCTGCCCTTGTACGGCACATGGGTGATTTTTACGCCGGCGAGGCGATTGAAAAGTTCCCCGCCGAGGTGCGGCGCGCCGCCCGCACCGGAGGACGCGTAGGTGATTTCACCCGGTCGCGCTTTGGCCAGCGCAATCAACTGCGGCACGGTTTTCGCCGGCAGCGACGGATGCGCCACCATCACAAAATGCACATCCACCACCTGCGTCACCGCCGCCAGGTCTTTCAGCGGATCAACCGTCATCCTCACATAGAGGTGTTTATTCGCCGCAAGGTTGCCCAGCGTCGCAATTGCCCAGGTGTATCCATCGGGGGCGGCGCGCGCCGCGAATTCAGTGCCGATGATGCCGGCCGCGCCGGCGCGATTCTCGACGATCACCTGCTGGCCGTACTGCGCCGAGAGTTTGGGTCCGACCACGCGCGCAACGATATCCACGCCGCCGCCCGGAGGGAACGGCACCACGATGCGCACCGGCTTCGCCGGGAAGCTCTGCGCCATCACTGCGCAGGACAGCGCCGCGCATACCGCAGCTGTTATTGCTTTCATCATGAAACGCATCATCACTCCCCCTGTTTTTATTTATGCCGCAACTGCCGCCTTGCCCGTCAGCACCCGCTCCGCATGCCAGGCCGTGGCCTTGATCGACGACCACACCGGCCTGCCGAACTCACGTTCAAGCCGGGGCATGATGTCGCGGGTCGGCAACTGCGAACAGGCGATGAACAGCGCATCGGCATCCGGCACCATGGTCTCGCGCGCCAGTGCCGCAATCTGCTGCGCTGCGATCGCCGCCAGTTCATCGGTGGTTTCCGCCTTGAAACTCGCCAGCTTCAGCACTGTGATGCCGGATTGCTCCAGATAGGCACGCAGCCGCTCGTTGACGAAATCCAGGTACGGCGTCACCACGGCAATGCGTTTGGCGCCGATGTGGCGCAGCGCCTCGATCATCGCGCTGGCGGTCGTCACCACCGGCTTGCCGGTGATCGCCGCAAGTTTTTCCTGGATTTCCGCGTCACGCGCCGGTCCGCCGATAAAACCGGCAGCGGTGCAGCCGTAGGCCACGATATCGGTCTGCGCCGGATCGTAATCGCGGGCCAGTTCCAGGGCCTGCGCAACATAAGCGGGAATTTCCGCGGGACCGAGCAGCCCCTTGCCGCGCGGAATGCGCAAGGTGCGGCACTGCGAACCCGGTAGCCAGTCGAGCAGTTCCGGTTCCATGGTCGTATTGTTGGCGGGCACCATCAGCCCAAGCTTCACCGTCATGATTCCTCCTCCGGGAGCGGGTGCAATCCGTGCATTCTAACGTGTCGCCGAAACACCCCCTGCCGCAATAACCAACTGATTTTATTTTTATTTCAACCACCTGCCTGCTGCTTGCGTATCAGGCATTGCAGCATCCCGCGTTGCTGCTCACTCAATTCCGGCGCCGCATCCTGCGGTGCCCAGCGCCGTTTGAACGCCGCCACCGCCGACCACGGCACCGACACGTCGTAACCCATTGCGCTCAACAGCGTTGCATCATCCAAGCCCGTCGCTACAGGATCGAACGGCGGCTCACACCACAGCCCGAAACCTGCAACGGCCAACCGCCGCCACGGAAACAACGCACTCGGATCGACTTTGCGTCCCGGCGCGACATCGCCGTGGCCCAGAAAGTTCGCCGTTGGAATGACCCAGCGCGCCTTGAGGTCGCCGAGCAACTCAAGCAACGCGATGATTTGTGCATCAGCAAAGGGTTCGCGCCCGTTGTTGTCGAGCTCAATGCCGATCGATGACGAGTTGATGTCACGGTTGCCGCCCCAGTACGCATCGCCGGCGTGCCAGGCGCGCTTCAGCTCGTCCACCAGGTAAATGATCCGGCCGTCGCGCGCGATCAGGTAATGCGCGCTGACTTCGCGGGCGGGATTGGTCAATGTGGCCAGTGCGCGTTCGACCGTGTCATTGGTGGTGTGATGGATGATCACGTAATTCGGCCGCCGCTCGCCGACATTGGGCGAGGGCCGCACCTCCACCGGCAGCGTGGTGTACACGGGCAACTGCGCACAGGAGGACAGCAGCACGGCTGCCGCCGTCATCCACCGCCAACCGATCATCCGCTCCGCCATAGCCGCTCCATCCCGGTCATACCCATCGCAGATAATTACTGTACCACGCGTGCCACCTGTTACCCTGCCGCTGATGAATACCTACAGCCCGCAGCCCGAGACCACGCGTGCGATCTCGCGCGATGACCTCAACATTCTGCCGGTACGCCGTTACGAAGGCACGGTGACGCTGGTCGACACCCCGGCGCTGCTGTTTACCGCCCTCACCGACATTCGCAGTGAACGCGTGGTCGGGATCGACACCGAAACCCGGCCCGCTTTCCGCAGGGGCGAAAGTTATCTGCCGAGCATCGTGCAGGTGGCCACCGCGAACATGGCCTACATCTTCCCGCTGCGTTACACCGACACCCACGACGTGATCGCCGAAATGCTCCAGGCGCAGGGCACCGCCAAGGCCGGCGTTGCGCTGGCTTATGACCTGCGCACGCTGAAACAGGTATTTCCGTTCACGGAAAAACACGTGGTCGATCTGGGCCAGGTCGCCAAACGCCACGATTACGGTCAGAGCGGCGTGCGCAACCTCGCCGGCATCTTCCTCGGTTACCGCATTCCCAAGGGCGCCAAAACCACCAACTGGTCAGCGCCGCAACTGACGCCGGCGCAGATCATTTACGCGGCGACGGATGCCTGGGTGTGCCGCGAGCTGTATCTGAAATTCGAGAAGAGCGGGCTTATGCGCTGAAGGATCGCCGCGCTGCCGGACTTCGGTCTGTTGCGCTGAAGGATCGTCGCGCTACCGGGCTGTTGCGTTGATAGTTCGCCGCGCGGCCCGCGTGCAGCACCATTGCCCAGTCAGCCCTACTCTTTCGGAATCTTGGCCGCCGTAATCACTTTGCCCCAGGCCGCGATCTCGGTCTTGATCTGGGCGAGAAATTCCTGCGGCGAGTTGCCCTCGGGCTCGATGCCCAAACCGGCCAGGCGCCCGGCAATCTCCGGCTTGCGGATGATCGTTGCGAGTTCGCGATGCAGCCGGCTGATCACTGCTGGCGGCGTGCCCCTGGGCGCGTGCAGGCCATACCAGGACAGCACTTCATAACCGGGCACGGTCTCGGCAATCGTCGGCAGGTCAGGGGCCGAGACAATACGCTTCGCACCAGTGACGCCCAGCGCGCGCAGCTTGCCCGCCTTGATGTGCGCAAACGCCGAGGAATAGGCGCTGATCAGCATCTGCACCTGGCCGCCGATCAAATCCGACAGCGCCGGTCCCGCACCCTTGTACGGCACATGCACGATGTCGATGCCGGCAAGATATTTGAACTGCTCACCGGCCAGATGTGCCGTCGAACCCGAACCGGCCGATGCGAAATTGATTGATCCCGGCCTGGCTTTCGCCAGCGCGATCAGTTCTTTCACCGATTTCGCCGCGACCGACGGATGCACCACCAGCACCAGCTGGCTTGAACCGACGCGGCTGATCGGGATGATGTCTTTGGTCGGGTCATAAGGCAACTTCAGACGCAGATTCGGCGCAATGACGATCTCGCCGCCGGCCGACATCAGCAAGGTATAACCGTCCGGTGTGGACTGCGTCAGCAGGGTGACCGCCAACGTGCCGCCGGCGCCGCCCCGGTTGTCGATGATGATTTGCTGGCCGAGAGCCTCGGTCAGATGCGGCGCAACCAGCCGCGCTGCCAGATCGCTGGGGCCGCCGGGCGGATAACTGATCAGCATCCGCACCGGGCGCACGGGATATTTCATCTCTGCGGCCTGCACCACAGCCATCTCGGTCACTGCCAGTCCCGAAATCATCAACACGGCCACGGCCGCGAACGCCTGTAATGGTTTGCCGATCAGTTTGCCGATCATCGTAGTCATCTCCCCTCCGGTTTCCGCATGGTGGCGGCCGCACTGTAGCGCGCTCCCCGCCGACACTCAATCTTGGCGCAACCTGCATCACGAATTGCGCTAAAGTCGATGAAAAAAATGCTCAGCGCCCACACTCCGGAGGAGTCACATGAACACCCACCATCTGCTGGCCGCCGTCACGGCCGCACTGCTCGCCGCTGCACCCGCGCAGGCACGCGTCACCCGTATTGTCATCGACGAAACGGTGTCGCCCGCATTCTGCAAAGGCGACAGTTGCGGCTCCTGGGGCAACGCCGGTCAGTACGAACAGATTGCCGGCCGCGCATTTGGCGAACTCGATCCCGCCGATCCGCTGAACCGCCTGATCCAGGACATCCAGCTCGTGCGCGACCCCGACGGCAAGGTGCGTTACGTCGCCACCTTCGTCATCACCCGGCCCGTCGACATGAGCAAGGCCAGCGGCCTGCTGTGGCACGAAGTGCCCAACCGCGGCCGGCCGGTGCTGATCTCGACCCAGGAGCGCGAATTCGGCGACATCGGCCTCGCCACCGCATGGCAGGGTGACAACGCCAGCATGAGCCCGACCCTCGGCACCGCATTGCGCGCCACCATGAGTGCCGGCGGCAACCACTGGCTACAATTGCCGATCCCCAAAAACACCGACGGTTCACCCGTCACCGGCCCGGTATTCGCACGCATCATCAACCGCAACGGCCCCGGCGCGCAGCCGCTGATCGTGCAGACCAACCCGGTGCCGTACATGCCGGCGAGCCTCGACACCACGAAAGCCACGCTCGTCTCGCGCGACCACGAAACCCTCGACGGCAAAGTAAAGGGCGAAACCGCCATCGCCGCTGCCGACTGGAAATTCTGCGGCGGCGGCACTTTCGACGAACCGGTGGCGTTTACAAAGCTTCCGCTGCAAATCTGCCTTAAAGGCGGCTTCAGCGCCGCGAAACTGTATCAGGTGGTCTATACCGCCAAAGATCCCTATCCGCTGGGCATCGGTTTTGCCGCATGGCGCGACCTGGGCGCTTTTTTCAAATACGAAAAACAGGATGATGCCGGCACGCTCAACCCGCTCGCCGGACGCATCACCCACAGCATCGCGCGCGGCCGCTCCCAGTCCGGCAACTACCTGCGCGGCTGGCTGCACCTCGGCTTCAACCAGGTCGAAGATAAACAGTTCACAACCCCGCGCCGCGTGCACGACGGCATGTGGCCGGTCATCGCCGGACGGCGCATTGCACTTAATTTCCGCTGGGCCCAGCCTGACGGCGTGCTCGAGCTCTACCAGGCCGGCAGCGAAGGCCCGCAATGGTGGCAGCCGTATCCCGACCACGCGCGCAACCTGCCCGCGCGCAGCATTCAGGACCGCTGCATGGCCAGCAAAACCTGTCCGAAAATCATCGAACACTTCGGCGCCGCCGAAATCTGGGCGCTGAAACTCGGCCCGGAATGGGTGGGCACCGATCCGAAAGAAGACATTCCGCTGCCCGACAACGTGCGCCGCTACTACATCGCCAGCAGCACCCACGGCGGCGGACGCGGCGGCTTCAACGCGAGCCTCGCTGAATTCCACAAAGCCGCGAAACCGGTCGACTGCCCCGGCAACAACTGGGGCAATGCCGTGCTGCCGGCCAACCCGCTGTCGCACGACGAACCCTGGCGTGCGATCACCGTGCACTTCCGCAACTGGGTGATGAAAGACACTGCGCCGCCGCCGAGCCGTTATCCGACCATCAGTGCCGGCCAGCTCGTGGCGCCGAACAAGGCTGCGATGGGCTTCCCGACGCTGCCGGGCCTGCGCGCCACCGCGCCAGAACCGGACCTGATCAACCCGCTGCTGGATTACGACTGGGGCGCGCAATTCGATCCGAACGATGCCTCGGGCATCCCGGGCAATGCGCCACCAAAAATAAAACAGGCTTTGAAAATGCTGGTGCCGAAAGTGGACGCCGACGGCAACGAAGTGGGCGGCATACCGGTGGTATTACTCGGCGCGCCGCTGGGCACCTACCTCGGCTGGAACATCACCGCCGGCGGCGCGCGCCCCTTCCATGCGGGACAACTTTGCAATTACGCCGGCGGCATGATCCCTTTCGCAAAAACCAGAGCCGAACGTGAAGCCGGCAATGACCCGCGTCCATCGCTCGAAGAGCGTTACGGCGACCACGCGGGATTTGTCGCGGCCGTGCGCAAGGCCACCGAAAGCGCAAAAGCTGCCGGATTCCTGCTGGAGAAAGATGCCGCCACACTGATCAAGGCGGCGGAAGCAAGCAATGTGCTGAAGTAACCGGCAGCAGAGTGCCGCGGAAACCGCTAACGCGCGGCGGTTTCCAGCCCCTGGATCATCCGCCGCAGTTGATCGCCGGCGATGAGTTCAATGTCGATGCGGTTTTCCTCGACAAAACGGCGCGCCTCGTCGGTGAAGGTGCCGGAGGTCACCACGAACACCCCCGCCGCACCTTCGGTCGCGGCCACGCCGCAGATTTCGCGCACCACTTTCACGCCCACGCGCTGCATGCGCCAGTGCTTGCATTGCACCAGATAACGATCCGTGCCGATACTCGCCACCACATCAACGCCGCCATCGGGATCGCGGTCGCCGCGCTGCTCGACGCTGAAACCCTTGCGCCGGAAAAACTCCCCCACCAGGTTCTCGAACTCGCACCAGGTCAGCATTTCCAGCGCCACATGCCCGCGCTCACCCGCGACATCGACATAATTCTTGTAGTGTTTGTAGCGCAGCCAGGCCGACAATGCCGCGGCGGAGAGGAGCACCCCCGGCAGCAGATATTGCAGCCCCGTCGCCAGACTGCGCAACACCGGCAGAACCTCATCGTCTCCCGCGAATGACAGCGGTGGCGGAGTACGCAGAAGCCCATACAACACCGCCCACGACAGCAGCGCCACAACCACACCGGCCCACCACGGCAGCCGCACCGTCAATGCAAAGACATCCTCAACCGGATTTTTCCTGCCATGCGCCATGCCCCCTCCCGATGTGGACATTCTGTAGTCATCATCGCCGGCGCACCGGCGCAATACTGCACACTCGCCCGCAACAACCGCCACGATCGCACGGCGCCCACAGCGTAACTCCGCGTCACTTGGCATCACCGAAAAATAAATTTAACCTATTGTTTTTATTGACTAATTTATCGGCACTGCGGATTATGGCGCGGCACCCAAGGGCACAGTGTTTGTCGGCACCCGCACCATCGGCCACGTTTATGCCGTGATCGATCGCGCACCAGAATTAACAACACACCGCCGGCATGACAAGCTGTTGTTGCAGCGGACGCGCTCAATGCGTCAGTTGCAGGGTCACGCCCACCAGCGCCGCGCGCCCCGGTGCCGGCTCGTAATAACGGCCATTGGTATCGGCGACGATGACCGAACCGATGTAGGCCCGGTCCGACACATTGTCGATGCGCAGGAACTCGGTCAGCCGCCAGCCCTTGCCGCGCTGCTGGAAACCGGCGCGCAGATTGCCCACCGTGTAGGCGGCGGCGAACTCGCTGTTCTGGTCGTTCACGAACACCTTGCCGCTGTGGCGCAGCTCGACCCCGGCATGAAAACCGCTCGCGGCATGGCGCCACACCGCTTCGGCATGGAACAGATTCGCAGCCACGCCCGGCAGCCGGTTGCCCGCCGCCACCGCGACCGGCAGCGCACCCGACGTGAATGACTGCCGGAACTGCGCATCCAGCAGCGTCCACGCCAATGTGCTTTCAAACCCCTGCGCATACTGCTGCTGCCACGCCAGCTCCATGCCCTTGCGGCGCGTACCCGCGGCATTCTTGAAATCGGTGCGTCCACCGGCCGCGCTGTTGACCACGATCTCGTCTTTGGTATCAATGCGGAACAGCGCCAGATTCACATGGCCGCGCTCCCCCGTCAGCGCCTTGATGCCGATCTCGCGATGCAGGCTGTTGGAAGGCTTCAACGCAAAATTGAGCCCTGTCGCCAAGCCCGGCCGATAGGCCAGTTCGGCAAACGTCGGTGTCTCGAAACCGCGCCCGGCATTGGCATAGGCATTGAGCATGGGCGTAAAACGCCAGATCGCGCCCACCGCGGGCGTAGTGCGCGAAAAATCCACCGCGCCGCTGTCATCCGGATTGCCGGCGGCGATGAAGTAATCCTGCGAATCGAAACTCACCCGGCTGTGGCGCAGGCCGGCGAGCACACCCAGCTGCGGCGTCACCTGCCACTCGCCCTGCGCATAAAAATCGGTATTGACGACCTTGTCGTCTTCATTCCGCTTCAGCCCGCCGGTAACACCGTTGTTGTTGATGAAGCCCTGCCGGCGCTCCGCCATCCGGTCATGGTCAACGCCTGCGCTCACCATCATGCGCCTGCCCGCCACCTGCGACTCACGCGACCAGCGCAGGCCGACACCGCCATAACCGCGATCCAGATCAACGACGCCGCCGGAATTGGTGGCCGCCGCCTGTACGGCCAGCGGAATCGCCAGATGCTGCGTCACCTGGCGGTCGCCGAAATAAGCCCGCGCATTCAGGGTGTCGCCGCCCGCCAGCGGCACTTCCCATGTCATGCCGGCCTGCACCTGGGCAGTGCTCTTGCGGGTATTGAACACATAGGCGTTGGCAACCGCCTGCCGCGGATTGGCCGCCACCTGCGCGGCGGTCAATCCGAGCGGATCCTGGGCTTCGGGCTGGTCGAGCGCATTGAATACCAGCGTCACCCGCCCGGCACTGCCCAGATCGTATTTGAGCTTGGCGTTGGCCTGATCGCGCCGCGCCGAACTGTGGTCACGGTACCCGTCGGTCTCGAAGCGCGAAACATCGACCAGCACATTGAGCGGTCCGTGCTGTCCGCCGTACTGCGCGCCCAGCTTCCAGCTGCCGAAACTGCCAGCGACGGCGCTCGTTGAAAACGTCGGATCCACCGGCCCGTCAGCGGTAAAAATCTGCACCACGCCGCCGGCCGCGTTGCCGTAGAGGCTGGAGAAGGGGCCGCGCAACACCTCGATGCGCTGCGCCGACGACAGATTGAACGATGCCGCCTGGCCCTGGCCATCGGGCATGGTCGCCGGTATGCCGTCGGCAATCAGCCGGATACCGCGCACGCCGAATGCCGAACGCGCGCCAAAACCGCGGGAGGATATCTGCAGGTCCTGCGCGTAGTTCTGCCGGTTCTGCACTGCAATGCCGGGCACGCGCCCGAGGGCTTCGGAAAGATTGACCTGCAGATTGTCCTCGCGGATCGCGCGCTGATTCACGCTGTCGATGGATACCGGCAGATCCATGCTGTCGCGCCCGGCGCGCGTGGCGCTGACCGTGACCTCAGGCAATACAGCAACCGGCCGCGATGCCTCCTGCGCCTGCGCGGCAGCGGCGAGCGCAAAACCCGCCGCCGCAACACATCCTGTTTGCAAAGACTTCATCGCCACTCCCCGACCGATGGGTGCGCCACTTTAAACGAATGGCGCCACTCCGATCAGCCAAAGATGCAGGCCCGATACCAGCGCCACCCACACCCCGACCCCGGCGATCACCGTCAGCACGGTACGCAAGCCGTCACCGGCAGGACAGGTTGCGCCCGCCGCGCGATCACGTTGGCGTGAAGTGATGAATCCGATCGTCGCCCACACCAGAAACGCCCCGAACAAAATCACATCCACCAGCCGGCCGTTGGAAAGCAGATGCGCGAAAGCCCAGACCTTGATCCCCGCGTACATCGGGTGCCCGAGCGCCGCCTTGATGTGATTGCGCGGCACATAAGCCGCGGCCACCAGCACCAGCGACACCAGCATCAGCAGCGCGGCAATATGGCGCATGAACTGCGGCGGGTTGTAGAGCACGGCGGATTCGTACCGCGCCTGTCCGTAGCCCCACACCAGCAGCACAAAACCGGCGATTGAAATCAGCGCATACACACCCTTCCACGGATTGAGTCCCGTGCGGGCAATGGTTCGCGCGCGGAAACCGTCGGCGACAATGCGGGTCGAATGCACGCCGAGGAAAAATATCAAACCGAGTATCAGATAAGTCATGTATTTCCCTTGAGTAATGGCAAAGCCGCAATAACGAAATTCAGCTACCTTTCGCGGTTCGATCTTTGGCCGAACGCCCCCACATCACCCAGGCCACTCCGGCCAGCAGTACCAGCATCCCGCCCACCAGCACCAGCAGTGCCTCGTTGAGTATCGAATCCCGCACCGGCGCACGACGCGGATCGGTCGCCGCCGCCAGCGCGCTCACAGTGACGGGGGCTGCCGCCACAGGATTGCGCACGAGCGGCACCTCCGTCGCGACTTGCACCGCCGCGACCACATCGGGTTTTTCCCACTGGCGCTGCAGTTGCGCCATAGCGGCCTCCAGCTTCGCCACCCGCTTCAGCATCGCGGCCAGCGTTTTTGCATCCACGTCCGACAACGGTTCCACGATCGGAGTCTTGCGGGCGACCACCTTGCCCGATGCAGCCACCGGCCCGGGCACACTTGCGCGCCGCGCTGCAGCCACGGCAACCGGAACCACCACCGGTAAATATTCCGCCGCGGCCGTTTCCCGCTGCGCGCGGTAACCGGGCGGATCGAGCAGCGCGGTATAGCCGCGCATGATGCGCGCCCCATCCGATTCGAGTTCGACCAGCAGATAGACAAACGGCTCGTTGAGCGGCCGCACCGAGGTGACTTCAATCACGCGGCGGCCGTTCGGGCGGGTGCCGATGTTCAGGCGGGTCGCGGCGAGCGCCGGGTTGTAGCGGAAGTCTGCCGGCGGATAACGATCCGGCGACGCCAGACGCGGCAGCAGCGTGCTGCGTTCATCGGGGTAAGACAGCAAATCGATTTCGGCGCGGAAGGGTTCCCCCATCGCCGACAACACGACAAGTTTTCCAAGGCCTGAGGCGTTTGCGGCCGACGCGATCAACAGCAGCAGTGTCACTGATAATCCGCGCCATGCCAAGACAGATCTGACGATGTCACCCCCCGATCCACAAATTACGCCGAAAGGTTGCCGAAAGAGATGCAACTAAGCCATTAAGAATATTGAGGAATTCAGATTTCCCCGGAATCAGCCCCTCGCCAATTACCAATCACCAGTCACCAGTCACCAGTCACCAGTCACTAAACCGTACTCCCCGCCGCATGGCCCGACGCCCAGGCCCACTGAAAGTTATATCCCCCCAGCCACCCTGTCACATCCACCACCTCGCCGATGAAATAGAGCCCCGGCACGCTGCGCGCCTCCAGCGTTTGCTGTGACAACGCATCGGTATCCACACCACCCAGCGTGACCTCGGCCTTGGCATAACCCAGCGTGCCCGAAGGCTGGATGGGCCAGCCTTTCAGCGTCTCGGCGATGGTGCCGAGCACCGCGTTCGACAACTGCGCCAGCGGCTGCGTCCAGCCGTGCAGTTCGGCAAAGCTCAGAGCAAAGCGCCGCGGCAGATGTTCCGCCAGCAACGCCCCCAATCCCTGCTGATCACGGCGATGTTCATTCAGCCATGCACCGGCATCAAGATCCGGCAACAGGTCAATCGCCACCGGCCCGCGCGCGCCGCCTGACTGCCAGTACGACGACACCTGCAGGATCGACGGCCCCGACAGACCGCGATGGGTGATCAGCGCCGCCTCGCGAAACGCCGGATAAACCGCGCCGCGCGGCACTTCGACACAGGACGTCACCGCATCAAACGATGACCCGGACAACGCACCGAAGCGTTCCAGCCACTCCGGCGGCGCCGCCAGCGGCACCAGCGCGGGTTTGGGCGCCACGATGGCCAGTCCAAATTGTTCGGCGAGGCGATAACCGAAAGGGGTCGCGCCGATTTTGGGAATCGACAAACCGCCGGTGGCCACCACCAGCGTGCGGCTGCGGAAACTGCCCTGTGCAGTTGCCACCGCAAAACCCGGCGCATCGCCTTCGAGCCGCGCCACCCGCTCCACCGTCACCGGCGCCGCCCACTGCACGCCGGCGGCGTCACACTCCGCCTTGAGCATGGCGATCACCTGCTGCGCGCTGTCATCGCAGAACAACTGGCCGAGATTGCGTTCGTGATACTTGATGCCGTGGCGCTCGATCAGCGCGATGAAATCGCGCGGCGTGTAACGCGCAAGGGCCGAGCGACAGAAGTGCGGATTGCGCGAAAGAAAATTCGTCGGGCCGACCTCGCGGTTGGTGAAATTGCAGCGCCCGCCGCCGGAGATGCGGATCTTTTCAGCGAGGACGGTGGCGTGATCTACCAGCAGCACACGCCGCCCGCGCGCACCGGCCACGGCCGCGCACATCATGCCGGCGGCACCGGCACCCAGAACAATGACGTCGAAATCCATGTGCAGCCTGATGCGAAAGGGTGGGCATGATACCGCGCCGGGCCATACCTATCCCGTCACCCCGGCGGGCAAAAGCCCGCCCCCGATTACTTCAATTTGATCGGCTCGTTCGCCTTGGGCTTATTGAGAAACCCGCCGGCCACCGGGATGGCCTTCTTATCCTTCTTGGGTTTCTTCTGTTCCTTGTTGCTGCGTTGCTGACCTTTGGCCATGGCCGTTCTCCTTGTGGAGTCTGCATGTTAAAGCAGAACACGGTGGACATAGCTGTTTTCTTCTGCTTAGCGCAGAACGTCGGATTTCGCTGGGTTAACCCGACCCACGAACTGCAGGCTGCCTGGTTACGGGCCGTGCCTCAGCATCGACAGGAGATTCAGACAGATCAGATGCGCGATGCGCTGTTTCTCGCGGGGCGACTGCTTGCGCCGGAGTTGACGACAGAGCACGCGGGCCGCGGTCAATTCAGGCGGGAGCCAGCGCTTGACCAGCGGGTTGCTCCGGACGAATGGCTTCTTGCCGAACAAGTCGCCGGATTGCCCGGTAGTGCTGATGACGTTTTCCATATTGCACCTCGCTCACGCGTAACGGGCTGCTTTCAGAGTGCGCGCCATGCGAACGTTGCACCATGCGCATCTGCTTCGACCAGAATCGTCATCGCCAGTTAACGCTTCGTCGCCCGCAACCACTGTGCTCTGGAGCACATAGCGCAAGATTCCTGTTGCGGATTTACCGGAGAAGGCTGCTACGCCGGATCGAAAGTGCGGCAGTTTTGCATGAAGCAGCCAGCTGATACTGCGCATCGACTGAAAGTCGCGCAGCACAATTCATGACGGATCAATCACTTGATCGAGACAGTTCAAGCAAAACATCTAAAGCGTAGTGGATGAACCGCATATCCCGCTCCTGCGCCATGCTGATCACCGTCAAAAGTGATTCGATGATCAACCCCGGCATTGATGCGGGCAAGATCATGGTCGCGGAATCATGGTTCCTCAAACAAGGCTTATCCGGTGAGCAGGCTGGGCGCTACCGCCGCTGACGCCAGATCAATCCGGCTTCACCCCAATATCGCCGAAATCCATTGGCGGCCCGATGCGGAGGAGACCTCGTGAAATACCCACACACTCAATCCGCGCGCGCCCCCGAAACAGCCACCACTTTGGTCCATTTCTCGATATCGCGCTTGATGACTGCGGCGAAATCCTCGGGTGTACCGCCGACAATTTCACCACCCTCGGCGGCGATGCGTTTTTTCATGTCATCGGTGCGCAGGATTTTCACGGTCTCAGCATTGAGCCGGGCGATGATCTCGCCGGGCGTGCCTGCGGGTGCGAGCAGACCATACCAGGTCCCCGCGTCGTAACCCGGGAGCCCCGATTCGGCAATGGTCGGCAGTTCGGGTACCGCAGAAGAACGCCTTGCGGTGCTGACACCCAACGCCTTCAACTTGCCACTTTTGACATGCGGCAGCGCGGGCGGCAGGTTGAGAATCGCCAGGGAAATTTCTCCCGTAATCACGCCCAGCACCGCAGACGGCGCGCCTTTGTACGGTACATGCACCATCTTCACGTTAGCCATGCTGCGGAACAGCTCGCCCGAGAGGTGGGCCGTGCTGCCGTTACCGCCGGAACCGAAGGTGAGATCGCCGGGGCGCGCCTTGGCAATGGCAATCAGGTCTTTCGCCGATTTGACCGGCAGCGAGGGATGCACGATCAGGATGTTCGGCGCCGAAGACACCAGTACGATCGGCGCAAAATCACGCACCGCGTCATAAGGCAGCTTGGGATACAGCGCGGAGTTCACCGAATGCGAACCAGCGCTGCCCATGATCAGCGTGTACCCGTCTGGCGGCGACTTGGCGGCAATCTCCGCACCGAGGCTGCCGCCCGCACCCGGACGCGGATCGGTCACCACCGGCCGGCCCAGCGCTTCACCCAGTTTCTGCGCGACCAGGCGCGCGATCAGATCGGGCCCGCTGCCCGGCGCCGACGGCACCACCATGCGTATCGGCTTGGCGGGATAGGACTGTGCCGGTACCGGGATTGCGACAGCAATCAGCAGCAGCGCAGCTAACCGCCCCAATAATGCGTTGTTCATGACACTCCTCCAGTTCAGTGACTGCACGGCCGATAAAAATTCAAAAGTCACACAGCGGATTTCAGTCATGCCGCTCACCTACAATGACTTGAGTTTCCCCAACGCAGCCGCAACAGCCCTTGCAGCCGCCAGCAAATCAGCAAACAGCCGTTCATCGATATTCAGATCGCCCTCGTATTCACCGAGATTGCGAACCTCATGACATTTCGCCAGCACACGCCACACATCGGCACCAAGTCCGAGTGTATGCGGCAAAACCTGAAACACGATACAGCGGTTGGCGGGTCGGTAGCCGTGCCAGCGCAATGCCGCAAGGCACAGCGCATGCACTGCGTTACAGTCCAGATCAAAAAGGCCAGATCAAAACGCCCCTCCAATGATAACGCGACGTTGGCCGCATCGCTCAACCGTGCGCGACCCGACCGCTTGAGTCCGGCAAACTCTTTTGCATCCGGCGGCTCGGCGCGCAGCGCCTTGCCCGGACCGCAGAGCGCCTCAAGCGGCAAGGACATGCTCCTCGCCCAGCACCATCAACCGTGGCTGCGACCATACCCGCTTGACGAATGCATTATCCGACCGGACTCGCTTGTCGAGTTCTTTGCGTGAATATACCGTGGAATTGACCGTGCGCCCGGGCTGCTGCGTCGCCACCTCCAGCGCCGCGAACAGTTCGGCGTAGGACAGGGTATCGCTGACTGCCATCAGTTCGATATCGCTGCCAGCGGTATCTTGCCGCCTTGCGACAGAGCCATAGACAAACGCGCTGACGATAGGCGATGCGTACGGCTGTAACGCCGCACGCAGCACATCGACCAGCCCCGAGGTCTTCAGCACCAAGCCACGCAGTTCTTCATACACGGCCGATGCGGCGTTGGCCCGGTAATGCTTCTGATTACCCAAGCGAGAAACCGTCACCAGGTCCGACGCCGCCAGGCGCGCAAATTCGCGCTGCACCGCCCCCGTGCCCGAACCGGCCAACTCGATCAGTTCGTTGGCATAAAAACTTCGCGACGGATTGCCGAACAACACCGCCAGTACGCGCTGCTGCACTTTGGTGAACAGGGCATCCGCAACGCTGATTGGTTCTGGCGTTGCCACTGCGGAGGTCTTGGTGGATTTCTTTATTCCCATTTTGGGTTTGATAAAACCCAAAATGGGTATTTTCAAGCTGTCTGACAAACCGTTCGCATAGAGCCTGACTCAGGACGGAAACACCACTCGGGAAATAATTATAAGCATTTGTTTTTATTGATATTTTAACAATCACCCGAGCCGCTCATCCAGATTGGAATTCGCCGGCAGACGCCGATACGGATGCTGGTTCAGCACGGCATCATCGAGCGCGATGCCGAGGCCCGGTGTCTCCGGCAACTCAAAGCAGCCGTTCACCAGCCTGGGCCTGTAACCACCGACCACGTCATAAAACAGCGGGCTTTCGGCCAACTGATGCTCCAGAATCAGAAACCCCGGCGCCATCGCACACAGCTGCATGCTGGCCAGGTTGCACACCGGGCCCGTGGGATTATGCGGCGCGAAACCCACGCTGCGCTGTGCACAGCGTTCGGCAATGCGCAGCATCTCGGCATAACCGCCGGCATATTTGATGTCAGGCATCACCACATCAAGCAGCCCGCCATCAACAAACGGAGCAAACCCGTCCAGCCCGATCTGGCGCTCGGCACCGGCGAGTTTCATGTCCAGCGCGCGGGTTTCCTGGTGCATGCGCTGCAGCAGCGCAAAGGCATCGGGATTTTCGGAGACGGGACATTCCAGCCAATACAGCCGCGCCGGCTGCAAATCGCGCATCACCTGCCGTGCGCGCGCCTCGTCAAAACGCCAATGGCAATCGACCATGATCCTGACATCGGGGCCCACGGCCTCGCGAATGGCGAGTACCCGCTCGACACCTGCACCCGTGCGGCGCGCAACTTCGGCCGCATCGGCGTCGCCCCAGAACACGCCGTCGAACGGTGCGATTTTCACCGCGGTATACCCCTCATCGACGGCATGGCGCGCCGCGCGGGCGATGCCCTGCGGCGAACGATCACGCGCACCACGGTTGATATTGGCATACACCGGCACCGCCTTGCGCAGCGCCTTGCCCAGCAGCGCATGCACCGGTACACCCGCCTGTTGCGCACGCAGATCCGTAACCGCCTGCTCGATGGCACTGACGATGGAGCTGGCAATCAACCCGCCGGGCGAATGGGGAAACACGCGCAGCAACGGCAACAGTTGATCAAGCGTTTTGCCCACCCATTCCTGGCGCAGATGGTCAGCAACGGCGAGTTGCGCCGTCTCCCAGCCGTTCAGCGAGGCCTCACCGATGCCGGACAAGCCGTTCTCGGCGCTGACGCGGATAAAAAACCAGTTGGTTTTTTCGGAAACGTTCAATATCAACGGCTCAATGCCCGCAATTCTCATGCTTCGCTCCAGTGCTCATGTCTATGCCTCAGGAGCAGTAAATCACAAACCGCTGTTCAGGAATGCATGGCGGACCGGATCGCGGACTCTCAAAATAAATGACCCCGTTCGGGCTGAGTCCTTCGACAGCTCAGGACAGGGTCTGACGAAGCCCCGCCGCCCTTCGGCAGGCTCAGGGCGAACGGAATTGGTTCTTCACCCATTGTTCTATCCCGCAATTAATGTGTTACTGCGAACAATTGTTGCAATAATTTCATTTTACTCAAGAGTTTTCGGGTCGGATAATGGTATGCAAATCGTGGCATGAAAATCGTGGGCACAGGTTCAAAACAAAAGCAGCCGCCACAAATCCGGAGGAGTGTTCATGAACATCGCATCACGCACGCTGCGGCTCGCCCTTGCAGCCAGCCTGCTCATCGCGCCACTGGCCGCCATCGCTGCGAGTTATCCGGAACGTCCGGTGCGCATCGTTGTGCCGGTCTCGGCGGGTGGCGGGGTTGATGCCCTGGCGCGGCTGATCGGCCAGCATTTCAACGCGGTGTGGGGGCAGCCCTTCATCATCGACAACCGGACCGGTGCCGGCGGCAGCATCGGTGCGGAAATCGTCGCACGCGCCGTACCGGACGGCTACACCCTGATGGTGAGCAGCAGCAGCTATCTCACCAACGCGGCGATCCGCACCGTGCGTTACGACCCGATCCAGGATTTCCAGCCTATTTCAAAACTGACGACGAATCCCTACATCATCGTGGTCACGCCGTCGCTGCCGGTAAAATCCGTCAGCGACCTGATCGCACTGGCCAAGGCCAAACCGGATACGGTGACCTATGCCTCCTCGGGCACCGGCGGCATACTGCATATGGGCGGGGAACTGCTGACTGCACTGACCAATACCAAAATGACCCATGTGCCGTACAAGGGCGTCGCCGATGGTTACCCTGCGGTAATCTCCGGCCAGGTGAACTGGATGCTCGGCAGCCCGATCTCGGCACAGCCGCTGATGAAAGCCGGCCGCATGCGCGGCATTGCGGTGACCACGGAGAAACGCTTGAAGGCGCTGCCGGATCTGCCGACCATCGGCGAAACCGTTCCCGGCTACGAAGTCAGTGCGTGGTTCGGCCTGTTTGGCCCGGCCAAACTCCCGCCTGCCATCATTGGGCAGTTGTATAAAGAGGCGTCCAAGGCCGTCAACGAACCCAAGGTGGCCGCGAGCATGGAAGCCGGCGGCACCGAAGTTGTCGGCAACTCGCCCAAAGAATTCACACAGCAGGCCAAAGCCGAATATGAAAAATGGCGCGGGCTGGTGAAAAAAACCGGCCTTAAACTTGAGTAAATTCAGCCGGATAATTGCAGCACTTTTTTAGATCCGTTTTAAGGAACAGCCGTGAATAGAATCATTCCCTTCATCTGCACACTGATGCTGGCCACGTCGGTCGCATACGCGCAGACCTACCCGAGCAAACCGATTCGTTTTGTCGTGCCCTCCTCCGCCGGCGGCGGCAACGATTATCTGGCGCGGCTGTTCGGCGCGAAGATCACCGAGAACTGGGGCCAGCAGGTGCTGGTGGATCTGCGCCCGGGGGCGGCCGGCATCGTCGGCTCTGAAATCGTTGCCAAGGCACCGCCCGACGGCCACACCATTTTGATCGTCGCCACCGGCTATGGGCTCAACCCCAGCCTGTATGCCAAGCTGCCGTACGACAGCATTGATGATTTCGCGCGCATCAACCTGCTCGCGTTCTCACCCAATGTACTGGTGGTGCATCCTTCCCTGCCGGTGAAGTCCGTCAAGGAACTGATCGCGCTCGCCAAGTCGCGCCCCGGCGATCTCAACTACGCCTCGTCCGGCGCCGGCACCGGCGGCCATCTGTCGATCGAGTTGCTGAAGTACATGTCCAAGATCAGCATGGTGCACATCCCCTACAAAGGCGCGGGGGATGCCACCATGGCCGCCGTCAGCGGCCAGGTGCAACTGCTGATGACCGCACCCGGTGCTGCCATTGCGTTCATCAAGGCCGGTCGCCTGCGCGCGCTCGCCGTGGGCTCGGCCAAACGCGTCAAGGCGCTGGCGGATGTGCCGACCGTGGCCGAGGCCGCGCTGCCCGGATATGAAGTCGATGGCTACTACGGCATTCTCGCGCCGGGCAAAACACCACGCCCGATCGTTGACAGGCTCTATACTGAATTCGACCGCATCCTGAAGCTGCCGGACATCAATCAGCAGCTGGAAGCCCAGGGTTTTGATCCAGCAAGCTATCCGCCGGACAAATTTACTGAACATGTCAAAAAAGAAATGCAGAAATGGCCGCCGGTGTTCAAGGCGGCCGGTATCAAGGTCAATTAAGGAAACTTTGAGCCGGTCCTTCGACAGAGCCTGTCCTGAGCTTGTCGAAGGACTCAGGACGAACAAAACTTTTTACAAGGAGTTGATAATGGGGAAAATATTTCTGGTGGTCCCGGATGCGCCGGTTGAAAACGTCGCAGAAATGAAATCCAGCCGCACCCTCGGCAGCGCCGGCATCCGCCTTGGCGTGCTCGACAACAGCAAGGGCAATGCCGACCATCTGCTGAGCCTGATCATTGAAGGCGTCAAAAAAGATTTCAAGGTCGATTCGGTGGTGATGACGCGCAAGCCCTTTTCCAGCAAACCGGCGACCGATGCCATTCTCGACCAGCTGGCGAAGGAGGCAGACCTCGTCGTCAGTGCCATGGCCGATTGAGGGTCGTGCACGTCGTGGAGTGTCCACGACATGGCGCAACTGACCAAACGCGGCCTGCTGGCCGCAGTGGTGTGTTCGGATTCATTCATGAAACTGGGCAAAGCGCAGGCCAAGGTATTTGGCGTGCCTGATCTGCCCTTGCTGGAGATCAAACATCCGCTGGGCGGGCTGAACATGGATCAAGTGCGTGAACGCGCTGCAGTGGCAATGCCACAATTGCTCAAGTTCATCAAAACGTCCCGGGAAAAAACGGCAACGGAAAAACAATCATGACCGCCATCACCACCCTGCTGCAAAAACCCGGCGCACTGATCGAATGTGACGACGACCCGGAAGCCGTATTTGACATGCTGTGCGCCAAGGGCTGGAGCGATGGTTTTCCCGTCATCCCGCCCACACCCGAGCGCGTCGAACGCATGCTGGCGTACTGTGATCGCGACTTCGATCAACCCGTCATCAAAATCCCGCCGCGCTTTGGCGCCGCAACACCGGTGCGTGTCGCCGCCAATGCCGTCATGGCCGGCTGCAAACCGGAATACTTCCCGCTGGTGCTGCTGGCACTGGAAGCCCTCGCCGAGGATCAATACAACCTCTATGGCACGCAGGCGACCACACATCCCTGCACACCGATGCTGATTTTCAACGGCCCGGTGGCGCGCGAAGTGGGCCTCAACTCCGGTCACAACGTGATGGGCAATTATTTCCGCGCCAATGCCACCATCGGCCGCGCGGTGCGGCTGGCACTGGTCAACATCGGCGCCGCGATCCCCGGCACCGGCGACATGGCCACCGCGGGCACCCCGGCAAAATTCAGCTTCTGCGTCGCCGAGAACGAAGAGAGCAGCCCGTGGGAACCGCTGCACGTGGAGATGGGTTATGCAAAAGATACGACCACCGTCACCGTAGTCGCCGCCGAAGGCCCACACAATATCAACGACCACGAAAGCCTGACGCCGGAAGGCATCCTGCGGATGACCTCAGGCACCATGGCCACCACGGGATCGAACAACGCCTATTACGCAGGACAGCCGGTGCTCGCCTTCGGTCCCGAACACGCCGCCACAGTGGCCAGCAAGGGCATGACCAAGGCCCAGGTCAAACAGTGGCTGTTTGACGACGCCGTGATCCCTTTATCGAGATTTTCAGAAGAAAACATCGCGCGGCGCTTCCGCCGCAGAAACGCGGAGCAATACGCCAACGTCCCGCTCGATACCCCCGTGCACATGTGGCAAAAACCCGATGACCTGATCATCATCGTCGCCGGCGGCGCCGGCAAACATTCGCAATACGTGCCGACCTTCGGCATCACGCGGGCGGCGACCAAGCCGCTGAAACGCGCGGATGGCGAACTGGTGAAATCAATAGCGGAATTGAAGCGCGGTTAGTGCGGCAGATACATTCGGGATTTGCGAATAAGCTGGGCGCGGAAAACATGTTCCCGCACCGGGCGGCCGGCGTTGCGCACGCCCGCGTTCTCGCGGGCTTTGCGCAACACCACCACTGACGAAGGTCAGGGCCGCAGTTCAGGGACGCAGATAAGCGTAACCCTCGCGCTGCTGCAGGCGGGCGATTTCCGCTACGCCTGACGGCACAAAAGTCGCCTCGGGAATGAACTTGCTCTTGTCGAGTTTGCGGTTGCGCAGCGTGATCTGGCAGACATCGAACTGGACACCCCGGCTCTTCAGCTCCTCGACCGGAATGTTGTACGGATTGCCGCCCTTGTCCTTGGCGCCGTCGAACAGGAAGTCGATGCCCTGGGCGTGGGAGACCACAACAATCCTGGCCTTGGGATTCACTTCGAGATGGTTGCCGATGTTGCGCAGCGCATTCATCGCCTGGGCGTTGGTGTCATTGATGTGATAAATGACTTTGTCTTCCGCAACGTTGGTTTTCTTGTCGACGCTGGCGCAACCGGCGCCCAGCGCGGCAATAACCAGCAGTGATGCACTCAATACCCTTTTCATAAACCCCTCCAATCACGGAATCAGATAAAGTTATTTTGTAATTTCCGGACACAGCGCGGTCAGACTACTCCGCCCCCACAGGAACTGCAACAGGAGACAACGCCACTCATGAACGCGACCATAACCCGCCACCTCACGATCCGTGGCCGCGTGCAGGGTGTGGGTTTTCGCAATTACATGGCCTACAAGGCAGAGCAGCTCGGCATCAGCGGCTGGGTGCGCAATCGCAACGACGGCAGCGTGGAAGCGGTGGTGCATGGCGCCGAAGCCGCGGTCGGTGAAATCATCGAATGTGCACATCGCGGCCCGCGCGCCTCACAGGTCAGCGGCGTGACGGTCAGTGATGGCGATACCGCAGAAAACTTCGGCGGTTGCTTCGCGACCCGTGCGACCGATTAAAAATACTTTAAAAACAAATACTTATATCAAGTCTTTGCTGCGGCAGCGGCACCCTTGTGGATCGCCACCGCGCGCGCCGCAAGTTTGTCGGCCTCCGGCTTGCGGCCCAGCGCTTCCAGCACCTGCGCCAGATTGTTCAGCGTGTGCGCGACACTGGGGCTGTTGACGCCCAGTGTTTTTTCTTTCATCACCAATGCGCGGCGCAGCACCTTCTCTGCTTCCGTATTGCGTCCCTGCGCATGCAAGGTCGCACCGAGGTTGTTCAGGCTGGCGGCGGTTTTCGGATCATCACCCCAGGTTTTTTCGAATACCGCCAGTACACGGCGATGCAGCTTCTCGGCTTCGGCATATTTTTTCTGCGCCTGCACCACGTCGGCAAGGTTGTTAAGCAGGATCGCTACCGCCGGATCGCGCGGCCCCAGCGCCTTCTCGCGCAACACCAGCGCGCGGCGGAATTCCCTCTCGGCCTCGGGATAACGCTGCGCAAAACGCAGCACCAGGCCCAGCGTGGCAATACTCTGATCGTAGGCACGGTGTTTTTGACCGAAGCTGCGTTCAGCCTCGGCGATGGCCTCGCGCGCGAACATTTCCGCCTGCTGCAGGCTGCCGCGCTGCAGATGCAGATTAGCCTGGTCGGTCAGCATTTTCCATTCGACTTCGCCGGCTGCAACCGGCATCGCCAACATCAGCGCCACCGCCAGCGCGGCACACAGCCGTTTATTCAGTGCCGTAAACAATATTCACGTTCTCCGGCTTCAGCCAGTCATTCAGTGCACGCAGCAGATCCTCGTTGAGATTGACCTGCCACGCCGGGCCGAGCTTCACTTCGCAGCGCGCGCCATTGCTCATGTAATCAATCGCCACCGTGCACTTGCCCTGACGGTGTGGCCCCAGCAGTTCCTTAAGCCTTGCGCCCGAGGACTGGCCATTGCAGGTCAGGCGGATGCCGCGGGCGTAACGGTTGCGTGCCTCATTGAGATCGAGGATATCCATCGCCTCCAGACGCAGTGAGTTGTCGCCCGCTCCACCTCCACCATTCCCCGAATCTTCGGCATCGGGGCTGCGGTAACGCTGGCGCCCGCGCACCTCGATCACCAGCAATTCGTCCTCGCGCAGCTTGTGGCGATGACGGTCGAACACTTCGCGGAACACCACTACCTCGTGTTTGCCGGTGTCGTCGGACAGTGTGACGATGCCCATACGACCGCTGGCGGTGTTCTGCACCCGCACCGACAGCACCACACCGGCAATGTTGGCGGTGCGGCCACCGATGTCGCTGGCGGTCTGCAGATCACCGAGCTTCTTGCTGACCATGCGCCGCACTTCATCGCGGTAGACATTGAACAGGTGATCGCTGCGGTAATAACCCAGCGCGAGTTTTTCGTTCTGCAGCAGTTCCTTTTTGCTCCAGCGCGCAATATTGGCCGGCGCCACTGCGCGTGGCGCGTCAGCCGCGTCACCGAACAGGCTGTTTTGTGAAGCAGAGCGACTGGCCTGCTCCGCACTTTCCAGCGCCAGACCGACACAGGCCATCAGCTCCGCGCGGTTGTCGTTGACGCCGTCGAAAGCCCCTGCACGCACCAGCGACTCGACCACACGGCGGTTGACCACACGTTTGTCGACGCGATGGCAGAAATCAAACAGATCCTTGAATGGCCCGCCGCTGGTGCGCACTTCGACGATCTGCTGGATCGCACCTTCGCCGGTGCCCTTGATGCCGCCGAGGCCGTAACGGATACGTTTTTCATCAACGGGTTCGAAGCGGTAACCGCCGGAATTGACGTCGGGTGCCAGCACCTCCAGCCGGTTGTCGCGCGCATCATCGACCAGTTGCTGCACCTTGTCGGTGTCATTCATCACCGCCGACATGTTGGCCGCCATGAATGCCGCCGGATGGTGCGCCTTCATGTACGCGGTCTGGTAGGCGACCAATGCGTACGCCGCGGCATGCGACTTGTTGAAGCCGTAGCCGGCGAATTTTTCCATCAGGTCGAACAGTTCGTCGGCCTTGCGCTGCTGCAAGCCGTTCTTCGCCGCGCCCTCGCCGAAGAGGCCGCGATGCTCGGCCATTTCCTCGGCCTTCTTCTTGCCCATCGCCCGCCGCAGCAAATCGGCGCCACCCAGGCTGTAGCCGCCGATGATCTGCGCCATCTGCATCACCTGCTCCTGGTAAATCATGATGCCGTAGGATTCGGAGAGGATGTCCTTGACCCGCGGGTCGGGGTACTCAAAACGCTTGCCGTGCTTGCGGTCGCAAAACTCCGGGATCAGCTCCATCGGTCCCGGGCGATACAGCGACACCAGCGCGATAATGTCGCCAAAGCGGTCAGGGCGCGCCCGTTTCAGCAAATCGCGCATGCCGCGCGATTCAAACTGGAACACGGCCGAGGTATTGGCCTTGGCGAAAATCTCATACGCCGCCCTGTCGTCGAGCGGCAATTTTTCCAGCTTCAGCGTTGATGAGGGGTCCAACTGCTTGATGTATCTTAGTGTCCAGTCGAGGATGGTCAGTGTGGTCAGACCGAGAAAGTCGAACTTGACCAGTCCGATCGCCTCCACGTCGTCCTTGTCGAACTGGCTCACCGCCGCGTTCGACGCATCGGCGACATACAGCGGACAGAAATCAGTCAGTTTGCCCGGCGCGATCAGCACGCCGCCGGCATGCATGCCGACATTGCGGGTCAGGCCTTCCAGCGTGCCCGCCAGTTCCAGCAGTTCGGCAACTTCTTCTTCATTTTTCTCGCGCTCGGCAAGCTGCGGCTCCATCTTGCGCGCCTCTTCCAGCGTGATGTGTTTGCCGGGCTGGAACGGGATCAGCTTGGCCAGTCCGTCGCAAAAGTTGTAGCCGAGATCGAGCACACGCCCCACGTCGCGCACCACAGCCTTGGCCGCCATGGTGCCGAAGGTGGCGATCTGCGACACCGAATCCGCGCCGTAACGCGTTTTCACGTAATCAATCACGCGATCACGACCGTCCTGGCAGAAGTCGATATCAAAGTCGGGCATCGACACCCGCTCCGGATTGAGGAAACGTTCGAACAGCAGGTTGTAACGCAGCGGATCAAGATCGGTGATGCCCAAGCTGTACGCGACCAGCGAACCGGCGCCGGAACCGCGACCCGGCCCCACCGGCACGCCGTTGTTTTTTGCCCAGTTGATGAAGTCGGCAACGATCAGGAAATAACCGGGGAAACCCATCTGCAGGATGGTCTTGATTTCGAATTCCAGTCGTTCGCGGTACACCGGATCCTGCTTCGCACGTTCTGCAGCATCGGGATATAGCTCCGCCATGCGCGTATCCAGACCCGCACCCGCCTGTTCGCGCAGGTACTCTTCCAGGCTGACGTTTTCCGGCGTCGGGAAATGCGGCAGCCGGCTTTTGCCCAGCGTCAGGCCCAGCGTGCAGCGTTTGGCAATTTCAATGGTGTTTTCCAGCACCTCGGGCACGTCGGCGAACAGTTCCGCCATCTCGCGCTGGGTCTTGAAATACTGCTCCGCGCTGAAACGCTTGGGTCGGCGCTGGTCGGACAGGATGTAGCCTTCGGAAATGCACACCCGCGCTTCGTGCGCGCGGAAATCTTCGGGTTTGAGAAACTGCACCGGATGCGTGGCCACCGCGGGCAGGCCGAGTGCTGCCGCCAGTTGCAACGCGCGCTCGACATGCTGCTCCACCGGCACGGTTGCGGCGCCACCGGTCATCGCCTGCGGTCCGAGGCGCTGCACTTCGAGGTAATAACGACCGGGGAACAGCACCGCCCAATCCTGCGCCAGGCGGCGCGCGGCGTCTTCATGACCGGACACCAGCGCCTGCCCGACATCACCATGGTGGGCGCCCGACAAGGCAATCAGCCCGTCAGTACCGGTTTCGGTCAGCCATTCCTTCATCACCTCAGCCCGGCCGCGATACTGATTAGTACGGTAAGCACGGGTCAGCAACTCGCACAGGCGCAGATAACCCTGATAGTCCTGCGCCAGCAACAATACCCGGTACGGATTGTCGCGGTCAGCCATGTTGCTGAGCCAGAGGTCGCAGCCGATGATCGGCTTGATGCCTTTGCCGCGCGCCGCCTGATAAAACTTGACCATGCCGAAAACGTTGCTGAGATCGGTCAGGCCCAGCGCCGGCATGCCGTCGGCCCTGGCCGCAGCCACGGCTTCATCAACGCGCACGATGCCATCAACGATGGAGTATTCGCTGTGCAAGCGCAGATGAATGAACGCGGGCTGCATGGGACGCTATTTTACGATGTAGCGTCGGTGAGATTAACCGTCATGCGCAGCTTTGTTTAACACCAATAAAATCCGCGACATAGCACTGCGAAGTGCGTACGATCTGCGCAGCAGCCCGGATAATGGCCAGACCAAAGCAATTCCCGCATAGAATTCACGCATAATTCGCCGCCGCCGCGCGCCAGCCTTCGCGCGCACTCCGCCTCGCCGACTCCGCATCTACTTCCTGATACCCGACCATCGATGCCACACCCGCCGCTGCCCCGCCAGGGCATCCTCGCGCTGATCGCGCTCTGCGTCGTCTGGGGTTACACCTGGGTCATCCTCAAGGAAGGCGTGCGTTTTGCCGATCCCTGGGACTACGCGACGCTGCGCACCCTTCCCGGCGCCCTCCTGCTGTTCGCCATCGCGGCCTGGCGCGGCGAAACACTGGCGCTCCAGTCACCGCGCCGTGTGTTCATCCTCGGCCTGTGGCAGACCGCCGCCTTCAATGGGCTGGTGTCATGGGCGCTGGTATCCGGCGCCGCCGGCAAAACCGCGGTGCTGGTCTACACCATGCCGTTCTGGACGGTGCTGATCGCATGGCCGGTGCTGGGCGAACGCATCCGCGGCCTGCAATGGCTGGCGGTCGCGCTGTCTGCCGCGGGACTGCTGCTGGTGCTCGAACCCTGGGCGCTGCAGGGCAGCCTTGCCGCCAATACGCTGGCGGTGCTGACCGGCGTCAGTTGGGCCATCGCTGCGGTGCTGACCCGACGCTGGCGTGCCCACCTCGCCGTCGGCACTTTTGCGCTGACTGCGTGGCAGATGCTGCTCGGCGGACTGGTGCTCGCGGTCGCCGGTTTTTTCCTGTCGGCGCGCCCGGTTGAATGGACGCCTTATTTCTGGTTCCTGCTGACCTATGCCACGCTGTTCGGCACCGTGCTCGGCTGGGCACTGTGGTTTTATGTACTGAAACTGCTGCCGGCCGGCATTGCCGGACTGGCGGTGATGGCGGTGCCGGCGATCGGCGTGTTGTCGTCGCGACTGCAACTCGGCGAGCAACCGGGCGGCGTCGAATCCGCCGGCATGCTGTTGATTGGTGCCAGCATCGCCGTATTATCATGGGCGGCATGGCGCAACCGCGCAGCCGCGCGTGACACTTAAGACTGCCCGGCATAAAAAATCTCATTAACCGCCGGTAAATTCTTTTCAATACCCCCTTGAGGGGTGCGCCGATGAACGCAAATCACCTCAACCCGGCAAAAACTTGCTGAAAGCGATCAAACAATTCGCCGAAACTATGCGCAGCACCGATTTGCATGCTGTTTTCCGATGCCTTTGACTTTATCGGCGTCAATCGGTGTTCATCTGCAGTTAAAATTTTCCGGTTTTGATATCGCCATCCATCACACATGAAACCCAGCCACTCCACCTTCCATGAATTCAATGGCCTGCGCCACCATGTGCGCACCTGGGGCAACGCCGGCGCACCGCCCCTGTTCCTGCTGCATGGCTGGATGGATGTATCGGCATCATTCCAGTTTGTCGTCGACGAACTGCAGCGCGACTGGCAGGTGATCGCGCCCGACTGGCGCGGTTTCGGTTTGTCAGCGTGGTCCGCACACGGTTACTGGTTCCCCGATTATTACGCCGACCTCGACGCGTTGCTGGCGCTGTACTCCCCGGATCAGCCGGTGCAGATCGTCGGCCACAGCATGGGCGGCGTCATCGCCGGCACTTATGCCGGCATCCATCCGGATCGGGTGGCGCGCCTGATATCACTCGAAGGCTTCGGCCTCGCGCGCACCACCGCCGCCGACGCACCGGGGCGTTACCGGCGCTGGCTGAGCGAGATCGGGGAAGAGGCGCGTTTCCGCAGCTACCATTCCTTCGATGCGCTGGCCGCGCGGCTGCAACGCGACAACCCGCGGCTCAACGCGGAAAAAGCGCAGTTCATCGCGCGCATCTGGGCGCATGAACCCGCGCCGGAAGTGATCGAGATGTTCAGCGACCCGCTGCACAAACGCGCCAACCCGGTGCTGTTCCGCATCGAGGAACTGATTGCCTGCTGGCGCGAAGTGACGGCACCGGCGTTATGGGTGTTTGGCCGCAACTCCGAAGGCACCGGCTACCTGAAAGACACGCCGGAGCAACTCGCCGAACGCAAAAATGCGTTCCGCGATTATCGTGAAGCCTGGGTGGAAGACGCGGGGCACATGCTGCACCACGATCAGCCCGCGGCGGTGGCGCGGCTGATTGAAGAATTCCTGGATTAAGTTAAAACCGGGAGTCCGGCACGCATTCGCGTGCCGGACACCATGGCTTGCCTGTAATCAGTCGCTGAAAACGTTCGGGAACGCAAACCCGAAGCTCAGGAAAAATACGCAGGCTTTGCCGATATGGGCGATTTTCTGCCCCACACTCATGTTGCTGAATTTAACAGTTGCTTCTGCCGTCGCCGCACTCCCCTGCGCAGCCTTCTTGTGGTTCGACATATTGGAACTCCTGTCTGGATAGATTAATCAACGCCTGCGGCGAAACGCCAGTTCCGGTAGCCACCGGTACCGCGGGAGTAAGCCGCCCCGCCTGCAGACCCGTGCAGCATACGCCCGCACACCTTACGGGAACCTTGCATGGCAAAATCCGCTGATCATCGTCACCCCACTCCGCAATCACACCTACCCCATGAACAAAACCCCTGCATCCCCGCTGCTCGGCATCCTTGGCGGCATGGGCCCGCTGGCCGCCGCCGACTTCCTCGCCAAACTGGTGGCCGAAACCCCGGCGACGCGCGATCAGGAGCACATTCCCTATGTCGCCTGGGGCGTGCCGCAGATCCCGGAGCGCTCCACCGCCATCCTGCACCACGGTGAGTCGCCGCTGCCGCAGATGCTGCGCGGCATTGCGGCACTGAAACAGGCCGGCGCCAGCGTCGTCGTCATCGCCTGCAATACCGCGCACTACTGGCATGATGATCTGGTGCGCGAGGGCGGACTGCCCATCCTGCATATCGCCGATGCCGTGTGCGACATGCTGGGCGAACGCGGCATCGCGGCCGGCAAGGTCGGCCTGCTCGGCACCGACGGCACCATCAAGGCGGGATTTTTCCAGCAGCGTTTCGCGGCGCGCGGCCTTGACTGCGTACTCAGCAGCCGCGATGACCAGGACAAACTGGTGTTGCCGGCGATCGCCGCGGTCAAAGCCAACGACCTGCCGCTTGCCCATGGCCTCGCCGTGGATGCGGTCGCCAGGCTGCTCGACAGCGGCGCACAGGCGGTGGTGCTGGCCTGCACCGAAACGCCGCTGGCCATCGACTTTGCCGACAGCCACGTCCACGCCTGCTGTATCGACGCCACGCGCGCACTGGCACGGGCCTGCGTGGTCTGGCACCGGGGTGCGGGCAACTGACTATTCGCATTGATTTTCCTGGGTTTTCCCCAATCCCCCGGAACTGGACAAAGCCTGCCAGTTCCCTTAGATTGAACAGCGCAACCCTTCAGTGCCGTCTCATCGACGGCGGACCCCAAACTCGTATCACTGCCTCATAGGAGATCTCCATGTTTCGCATTTCGCATCTGGTCGCAGCGCTTGCCGCCGCGAGTCTGCTCACCGCACCGGTGCTGGCGCAGGAACTGACCGGCACCCTGAAAAAAATCAAGGACACCGGTGTGATGAAGATTGGCCATCGCGACGCTTCCGTGCCCTTTTCCTACCTCGATGACCAGCAAAAGCCGATCGGCTACGGCGTCGACATCTGCATGAAGATTGTCGACAAGGTCAAGGCCGATCTGAAAATGCCCAACCTGAAAGTCGAATTCGTACCGGTAACGTCGCAGACGCGGATCCCCATCCTGATGGGCGGCAACATCGACGTCGAGTGCGGCTCGACCACCAACTCGGTCGAGCGCCAGAAACAGGTTGATTTTGCGCCGACCTATTTCGTCACCGGCACCAAGATCATCGTCAAGAAAAGCTCGGGCATCAAGGGTTATGACGATCTCAAAGGCAAGACCGTGGTCTTCACCCAGGGCACCACCAACGAGCGCGCAATGAAGGCCTACAACGACGAGAAGAAGCTCGGCATCAATTTCCTGCCGTCGAAGGATCACGCCGAATCCTTCCTCGCCGTGCAGACCGACCGTGCAGCCGCTTTCCCGATGGATGACATCCTGCTCTACGGCCTGAAAGCCGGCGCCAAGAACCCGGATGAGTTCGTCGTGATCGGCGAGTTCCTCTCGGATGACCCCTACGCGATCATGCTGCGCAGGGACGATCCGGCGTTCAAGAAGGTGGTCGATGACGCGGTAAGCGCCCTCTACAAGAGCGGTGAAATCAACAAGATCTACACCAAGTGGTTTGAGTCGAAGATTCCGCCCAAGGGCATCAACCTGACCTTCCCGATGTCCAACGGCCTCAAGGAAGCCATCAAGAATCCGAACAACACGGGTGTGGGCGCCTGCGGCAAGATGAAATGCTGATCAGGGCCTGACGCAGACCAAAGCCGGGAGCGCGCACTCCCGGCTTTTTTTTATTCTGAATTTCAAGTTACACTGAATCCATGGACTTCAGCTTCCTTTCCCAGCCGGCCTTTTCCGGCGGCGGCACCTACCTGGACTGGGTCTTCACCGGCATCAAGTGGACGGTGCTGGTGTCGCTCTGCGCCTGGGTGATCGCCTTCAGCATGGGTTCGGTGCTCGGCGTAATGCGCACCACCAAAGTCATCTGGCTGAATGGCCCGGCCACCGCCTACGTCGAGTTGTTCCGCAACATCCCGCTGCTGGTGCACATGTTTATCTGGTATTTCGTGATGCCGGAAATGGTGCCCAAGGCGCTCGGCACCTGGATGAAACAGGGCATGCCGATGCCCGAATTCTGGAGCGCGGTGTTTGCACTGGGTTTCTACACCGCGTCCCGCGTCGCCGAGCAGGTCCGCTCCGGTATTCAGTCCATTCCCCGCGGCCAGACCCACGCCGCGCTGGCCACTGGCCTGACCATGCCCCAGGTTTACCGCCATGTGCTGCTGCCGATGGGTTATCGCATCGTCATCCCGCCGCTGACTTCAGAATTCCTCACCATTTTCAAGAACTCCTCGGTGGCACTGACCATCGGCGTGCTGGAACTGACCGCACAGGCGCGCACCATTTCCGAATACACCTTCCGCACCTTCGAAATTTTCTCGCTGGCGACCGTGGTCTATGTGCTGATCACGCTGGCGGTGGTGGTGGTGATGCAACTGGTCGAGCGCCGCGTGCGCGTACCCGGCTACATCGGGACGGGGCGATAGCGCATGTTCAGCGACCGTTCATCTTTGGCGCAACAGCGCTTCGAATCTCCCCTCTTCTTCCCTCATCCCTGCCCCTTCTCCCCAAGGGAGAAGGGAAACTTGTGCCTCCCCTCTCCCACCGGGACCCGGGAACACTGGAGGCGGAGCAGAGGGGCCGGGGGTGAGGGACCGAGGGGCCAGGGGTGAGGGAAAGTCATGTTCACCGGCTTTGATTTCGACGTCATCCAGCGCGCCCTGCCCTATCTCGGCCAGGGCATGCTGACCTCCTTCGGGCTGACGCTGCTGGCGATGGTCGGCGGCATCGTGCTCGGTACCGTACTCGCGCTGATGCGGCTGTCCAGCATCAAAATCATCAGTGTCCCTGCCGGCATCTACGTCAACCTGCTGCGCGCGACACCGCTGATCCTGGTGATTTTCTGGTTTTATTTCCTGGTGCCGATTGCCATCAAACACATCAGTGGCGACAGCTATGCCCAGGGCATAGGCCCGTTCCATTCGGCACTGATTGCTTTCACGCTGTTTGAGGCCGCCTATTACTGCGAGATTATCCGCGCCGGCATCCAAAGCGTGCCCGCGGGTCAGGTCAACGCCGCCTACGCGCTGGGGCTCAACTACCGGCTGGCTACGACACTGGTGGTGCTGCCGCAGGCCTTCCGTAACATGGTGCCCATCCTGCTGACGCAGGGCATCATCCTGTTCCAGGACACCTCGCTGGTGTATGTGGTCGGGTTGACCGATTTCATGGGCGCCGCGAGCAAGGTGGCGCAGCGCGACGGGCGGCTGGTGGAAATGTACCTGTTCGCAGCCGTGATCTATTTCATCATCTGTTTCTCTGCATCGTTGTTCGTCAAGCACCTGCAGTTGCGCATCACCCCGCCGCGTTAGGAAGGCAATCTCATGGCCATGATCGAACTCAAGAGCGTCAGCAAATGGTACGGCAGCTTCCAGGTGCTGAAGAACTGCACAACCCAGGTCGAAAAAGGCGAGGTCATCGTGGTCTGCGGCCCCTCGGGCTCGGGCAAATCAACGCTGATCAAATGCGTCAACGGCCTGGAACCCTTCCAGAAGGGCGAACTTATCGTCAACGGCCAGTCGGTGGGCTCAGCCTCCACCGATCTGCCGAAACTGCGTGCCAAAATCGGCATGGTGTTCCAGAATTTCGAGCTGTTCCCGCACATGAGTGTCATCGCCAACCTGAACCTGGCGCAGATCAAGGTGCTCGGACGCAATGCTGACGAAGCCACCGAAAAATCCCGCGCCCTGCTCACCCGCGTCGGCCTCATCGACCATGCGCAGAAATTCCCCGGCCAGCTCTCCGGCGGCCAGCAGCAACGGGTGGCAATTGCCCGCGCGCTGGCGATGGATCCGATTGCGATGCTGTTCGACGAACCGACCTCGGCACTCGACCCGGAAATGATCAACGAGGTGCTCGACGTGATGGTCGAGCTCGCGCAGGAAGGCATGACCATGATGGTCGTGACCCACGAGATGGGTTTTGCGCGCAAGGTCGCGCACCGCGTGATTTTCATGGACCAGGGCGAAATCGTTGATGACGCCACCAAGGATGATTTTTTCGGCACCACCCGCTCCGAACGCGTTCAGCAGTTTTTGTCGAAAATCCTTCACCACTGATCCGGCGCAGGCGGGTAGAATGCGCGCTTTCTCAGGGAAGCGCCGCGCCTGCGCACAAGCAAAATGAGCTCAAGCAAGACCGCCAAAAAATCCGGCAACCTGTACGACTGCAGCAAATGTCCCGGCTACTGCTGCAGCTATCCCCTGATTGAAGTCGGCAAGCGCGACATCCAGCGCCTCGCCAAACACTTTGAAATCACCTACAACCAGGCCGAGACCACTTACACCCGTTACGATCGCACGGAAAAAGTGCGCTCCCTGAAACAGCAGGACGACAAACACTTCGGCAAGATCTGCAAACTGTTCGACACCAAAAAACGGCAGTGTACGGTGTATGAAGCACGGCCTGCGGTCTGCCGCGATTACCCGGAAGGCAAGCGCTGCGGCTATTTCGAATTCCTGGAGTTCGAACGCGAACAACAGGGCGACGAGAAATTCATCGCGACGACCCAGAACAACTAGACCGACAGGACCTGAAGTCCGGGTGACTGCAGGTTGATTAAAATATCAATAAAATCAATTACTTATTGATTGGTCTGCGGCAAGGCGCTGAAACAGCCGGCGCAGGAAAGTCTCACACTGCGCAACCTGCGCCAGGGTGACAAACTCATCGGGCTTGTGCGCCTCACGGATCGAACCCGGTCCGCACACCACCGTCGGCACCCCCGCCACCTGAAACTGCGAGGCTTCGGTGCCGAACGACACCTTGGCAATGTCGTTGCTGTCCGAAAGCTCCTGTGCCAGAGCCGTGATCTCCGCTTCGGCGCCGGTATTGAGGGCGGGGATTTCCGACATTTTGCTTATGGTGAAACCGCTCTGCGGATCGACAGCATGCATTTCCGGCTCGATCACCTCGCGCACATGGGCCTCAAATTCATGCAGCAAGGCATTCGGGTCATCGCCCGGCAGATTGCGGAATTCAAAATCGAACACACAGTGATGCGGCACGATGTTGAGCGCGGTGCCGCCGTGGATCACGCCGGTATGCACCGTCGTGTACGCGACATCAAAACCGCGGTCGTACGGCCCGCGGTCACGGTGCCGCCGCGCCAGTTGTTTGAGGAAGGCCACAGCCTCCGCCGCAGCTTCCACCGCATTGACGCCGTACGGCGCATACGCCGAGTGCGACGCCAGGCCGCGCACCGTGCAGCGGTAACTCTGCTTGCCCTTGTGCGCGATCACCGGCCGCATTTCCGTCGGCTCACCGACAATGCAGGACAGCGGCCTGATGCCCGCCTGCACCATGTCCGTCAGCAGGTCGCGCACGCCGAGGCAGCCGACTTCCTCGTCATAACTGAAAGCCAGGTGCACGGGGGTCTGCAATCCGCGCTGCACATACTCCGGCGCCAGGGACAGCACGCAGGCGATGAAACTTTTCATGTCGGAAGTGCCGCGGCCGTAGAGCCGGCCATCGCGTTCGGTCAGCGTGAACGGATCCGTCGCCCACTCCTGCCCGTCCACCGGCACCACATCGGTATGCCCGGACAGCACCACGCCCGGAATGCCACGCGGGCCCAGCGTCGCAAACAGGTTGGCCTTGCGCTTGTCGTGATTGAAGGTCATGCGCAGGTCGGCATTGAGCGGCCGCAGCAGCTCGCGCACGTAATCGATCAGTTCAAGGTTGGAGTCCCGGCTGACGGTCGGAAACGCGATCAACTCGCGGATCAGTTTCAGGGTCCCGGCACCGGGTGCGACATGCGGCTTCATCACAACGTCCATCATTAAAGGTTCAGCATAGGCAGGCCGCTCCGCACTGTCAACGCAACGCAGGATGATCCGCAGCGGATTGATACGGTATGCTAGCCATTCGGCCATCCACGGAGGCAGGATCATGAACATGCGCACCATGGCGACAGCAGCAATATGGGCTGCAGCCCTTGCCATAACCCCGGCGGCAGCCGCGGATCTGAGCATCGCGCTGGGCGCCGACGTCACCAGCATGGATCCGCATTTCCACAACCTCACGCCCAACAACAATGTCGGCAACCATGTGTTTGAAACCCTGGTCGCCAAGGATCCGCGCGGCCGCTTGATGCCGGCGCTCGCCGAATCATGGCGTGCCGTGGACGAGTTGACCTGGGAATTCAGGCTGCGCCGTGGCGTCAAATTCCACGATGGCACGGAATTCACCGCCGCCGACGTCAACGCCACGCTCGATCGCGTCCCCAACGTGCCGAACAGTCCGTCTTCGTTCGCGACCTACAGCAAGCAGATTACCGAGCGCATCACCGTTGATCCGTACACCATCCGGCTGAAAACCGCAAAACCGTACCCGCTGATGCCCAATGACATGAGCACCATCATGATCATTCCGGCGCGCGCCAGGGGCGCCACCACCGAGGACTTCAATACCGGCAAGGCGACCATCGGCACCGGGCCGTTCAAATTCCTGCGCTGGCAAAAAGGCGACCGCGTCGAACTGGCGCGCAACGAAAATTACTGGGGCGCGAAGCCGGCGTGGGACAAGGTGACCTTCCGCATCATCACCTCCGACCCGACGCGGGTCGCAGCACTGCTGTCCGGCGATGTGCGCGCCATCGAAAACGTGCCGACCTCCGATCTGGCGAAGGTGGTGAAAAATCCCGAGTTGTCCGTCTATCGCCAGGTGTCGCACCGGGTCATGTACCTGCATATCGACAGCAACCGCGACAAGTCGCCTCTGGTCACGGACAAATCCGGCCGGCCGCTCGAGCGCAATCCGCTGAAGGACCTGCGTGTGCGCCAGGCGATTTCGAAAGCCATCAACCGCCAGGCGCTGGTCGAACGCCTGATGGAAGGCGCTGCGGTCGCCACCGGCCAGGTCATGCCTGAAGGCATGTTCGGCCATGACCCGAAAGTGAAACCCGAGGCCTACGACCCTGAAGGCGCGCGCAAATTGCTGGCCGCTGCCGGATATCCCGACGGTTTCGGCCTGACCATCCACGGCCCGAACAACCGCTACGTCAACGATGAACAGGTGGCGCAGGCCATCGCGCAGATGCTGACCCGCGTCGGCATCGTCACCAAAGTCGATGTAATGCCCTCCGCGGTGTATTTCAGCCGCGCCAACAAGCTCGAATTCAGCCTGATGCTGGTTGGCTGGGGCTCGGACACGGCAGAAGCCTCCTCGCCGCTGAAAGCCCTGCTCGCCACCTTCGACAGCGCAAAAGGCATGGGCAACGCCAACCGCGGCCGCTACTCCAGCGCCAAGATGGATGCGCTGCTCGATCAGGCCCTCGCCACGGTTGATGACCCGAGGCGCGAACGGCTGCTGCAGGAAGCCACCGCGGTGGCGATGGGCGAACTCGGCATCATTCCGCTCTATCATCAGGAAAGCGTCTGGGCCACGCGCAAGGGCGTGCTTTATGCGCCGCGCGCGGATGAGCGCACCAACGCCTTCGAGTTCCGGCCGCAGTGAGTTCCACTGCCATGCGCTGCTGGCTGTCTGCACTGCTGTTGACGCTGGTATTCGGCCAGGGTATCGCCGCAGAGCTGCGCATCGGCCTCTCCGGCGAAGTCACGTCACTCGACCCGCATCTGCTCGCCTCGCAGCCCAACCTGACCGTGGGCCGCCATGTTTTCGAGTCGCTGACCGACGTCGATCCACAAACCAGGCTGATCCCCGGCCTTGCCGAACGCTGGCGCGCGATCGATGCCACCACCTGGGAATTCAATCTGCGCCGTGGCGTGAAATTCCATGACGGCTCCGACTTCACCGCCGGGGACGCCGCGTTTTCGCTGCAGCGCCCGCTGTCGATCAAGGGCAGCCCGGGCGGCTTTGCCTCCTATGTGCGCGCCATCGCATCGGTCACCGCAGTCGATGCGCACACATTGCGGATCAAAACCAGATATCCGTACGGTGCACTGCCCGAGGACATCAACTCGATCCTGATCGTCTCCCAAAAACACGCGCTGAACGCCGGGCCCGAGGATTTTGATGCGGGCCGCGCAATGATCGGCACCGGGCCGTACAAATTCCTGAAGTACCAGCGCGGCGACCGGCTTGAACTCGCACGCAATGATTTGTGGTGGGGCAAAGCCCCGGCGTGGCCAAGTTGGGATAGGGTCACGCTGCGCGTCATCCCTGCGGACCCGTCGCGCACCGCAGCGCTGCTCTCCGGCGAACTCGACGTGATTGAGCACGTGCCCTCGGCGGACATTAAAAATATTAATAAAAACAATAAGTTAGTGACCACCCAAACCACCTCCTGGCGCACCATCCTGCTGCACCTTGACCAGTATCGCGCGCAGCCGCCGGGCGTCACCGATGCCAACGGCAAAGCGCTCACCAAAAATCCGTTCATGGATCTGCGCGTACGCCAGGCGATATCCAAAGCCATCAACCGCGCCGCCATCGCCGAACGCGTGATGGAAGGCCTCGCGGTGCCCGCCGCCAATATCGTGTCGCCGGGCGTGTTCGGCCATAACGCCGCACTGAAAGCCGAAGCCTACGATCCGGAAGGCGCAAAACGCCTGCTCACCGAGGCGGGTTATCCGAATGGTTTCCGCGTCACCCTTGCCGGTCCCAACAACCGCTACATCAACGATGAACAGGTGTTGCAGACCGTGGCGCAACTGCTGACCCGCGCCGGCATCACCACCCGCGTTGAAGCCATGCCGATGTCGGCCTTCCTCGGGCGGGTGCGCAAGGAAGACACCAGCTTCGCGCTGCTCGGCTGGGGTTCTTTTGCCGCCGACCTCGCGCTGCGTTCGCTGGTCGCCGCACCGAATCCCGACAAAGGTTACGGCGCGTGGAACTGGGGGCGTTATGCCAATCCGAAAGTCGATGCGCTGATGGAACAGGCGCTGGCCAGCGTCGACCGTCCGCAACGCGAAGCACTGGCGCGCGAGGCCAACACGCTGGCGATGCAGGACCTGGCCTTCATTCCCCTGCATCACCAGGTCGTGAGCTGGGCGATGCGCGCCGGCCTGGGCTACACGCCGCGCACGGATGAGTTCACCTTTGCTCATCACTTTACGCCGCGCGGGCGCTGAACACCCCCTGCTTTTAACCATCCATACACCATCCCGAAATGACTGATCCGAACGCCTACAGCGTGGAAATATCGCCTCCGGACATTGCGGGCTATCGTGCCGGAAATACCGGCATCGACTACTTCACCACGCTCGACAGCGGGAGCACCGGACCACACGTGATGCTCACTGCACTGGTGCACGGCAACGAAATCTGCGGCGCGATCGTCCTCGACGAACTGTTCCGCGCCGGCATTCGCCCGCTGCACGGCCGGCTGACGCTCGCGTTCTGCAATGTCGCCGCGTTCGAACGATTCGACACCGCCAAGCCCGAAGCCTCGCGCTGGGTCGACGAGGATTTCAACCGGCTGTGGACACCCGAGGTGCTGGACGGCGAACGAGACAGTGTCGAACTGCGCCGCGCGCGGATCATCCGCCCCTTTCTCCACGGCGTCGACTTCCTGCTCGATATCCATTCAATGCAGCATCCGTCCGAGCCGCTGCTGCTTGCCGGCCCGCTCGCCAAGGGCCGCCGGCTCGCCAGCGAGATCGGCTATCCCGCGCTGGCAGTCTGCGATTCGGGACATGCCGCAGGCCGGCGCATGCGCGACTACGCCGCCTTTGGCGACGCCGCCAGTGCCAGCAACGCGCTGCTGGTCGAATGCGGCCAACACTGGGCGCAACGCTCGGTCACAGTCGCGCGCGAGACCACGCTGCGTTTTCTCGCCCGCTATGGCGTCATCGATGCCGAACGAGGACCATTCCGCTTCGCTGAAAATCCGCAGCCGCAAAACCTGGTGGAAGTCACTCATCCCGTCACCATCGAATCGGAAACATTCCGTTTCGCACGCCCGTTCACGGGCCTGGAGCTGATCGAGCAGGCGGGAACCCTTATCGGCTGGGACGGCGAGCGGGAAGTGCGCACGCCGTACGAGCGCTGCGTGCTGGTGATGCCGTCGAAACGGCTGTATCGCGGGCAGACCGCGGTGCGCCTCGGCCGTTTTGTTTCAGCATCGGCGTAAGCCGGTTTCCCGCGGCACGCGATTGTCATGCTGAATTTCACCCTCCGCCGCCTCGCCCAGAGCGCAGCGACGCTGTTGGTGATGTCGCTGCTGGTGTTCACCGGCGTCTACGCCATCGGCAACCCGGTGGACATCCTGATCAACCCGCAGGCCGACCAGGCGGAGATCGCGCAGACCATCGCGCGGCTCGGCCTCGACCGGCCGCTGTGGGAACAATACTGGATCTTCCTGAAGGGCGCCTTCAGCGGCGACCTCGGCAAATCCTTTGCCGCCAGCATCCCGGCCATTGAATTGATCTTCGAGCGCATGCCGGCGACGCTGGAGCTGGCGTTCACCGCGATGCTGATTGCCGTGGTGCTGGGCATTCCGCTGGGCCTGCTTGCCGGACTGAAGCCCGATTCCTGGATCGGCCGCGGCATCATGGCCGGCTCCATCCTCGGCTTCTCGCTGCCGACGTTCTGGGTCGGACTGATGCTGATCATGGTGTTTTCGGTGCAACTGGGCTGGCTGCCGACCACCGGACGCGGCGCAACCGTTGATGTGTTCGGCATCCCCGTCAGCCTCCTGACCTGGGACGGTATCCGTCACCTGATCCTGCCAGCGACCAATCTCGCGCTGTTCAAACTGTCATTGCTGATCCGGCTCACCCGCGCCGGCACGCGCGAGGCCATGCTGCAGGATTACGTGCGTTACGCCCGCGCCAAGGGCGTGCCTGAGCGCAATGTCGTGCGCGTGCACGTGCTGCGCAACATCCTGATCCCGATCATCACCGTCGCCGGCCTGGAACTCGGCTCGCTGATCGCCTTTGCCGTGGTCACCGAAACCGTGTTCGCCTGGCCGGGCATGGGCAAGCTGCTGATCGATTCGATCAACGTGCTCGACCGCCCGGTGATCGTCGCCTACCTGCTGGTGATCGTGTTCCTGTTCATTTTCATCAACCTGGTGGTCGACCTGCTCTATACCGCGCTCGATCCGCGGGTGCGGCTGCGGGGCGCACGATGAACCCGGCGCTGTCGCCCGCGCGGGAGCTCAGCACGGGGTTTGCCCGCGACCGCATTGCGCTCGCCGCGTTCTGGGTGCTGTGCGCGCTGCTGGTCATTGCCATCGCCGCGCCGTGGCTCACGCCACAGAATCCGTACGACCTCGCGCAGCTCGACATCCTCGATGCCAAGCTCGCGCCGGGCGCAGCCAGTGCGGCCGGTTACACCTACTGGCTGGGCAGCGACGACCAGGGCCGCGACATGGTCTCCGCCATTCTCTATGGCCTGCGCATCAGCATCGGCGTCGGCGTGCTGTCCACGGTGGCCGCACTGGGGCTGGGTCTGGTGATCGGCCTGGTCTCGGCGCGCGCCGGCGGCTGGCTGGATGCGCTGATCATGCGCATCGTCGACCTGCAACTGTCGTTCCCGGCGATCCTGGTGGCACTGATCCTGCTCGCGCTGGCCGGTCAGGGCGTCGACAAAATCATCATCGCGCTGGTCGTCGTGCAATGGGCCTATTACGCGCGCACCGTGCGCGGCGCAGCGCTGGTTGAACTGAAAAAGGAATACGTCGATGCCGCGGTCTGCGCCGGCTACAGCGGCACGCGTATCCTGTACCGCCACGTGCTGCCCAACGTGCTGCCACCGCTGATTGTCGTCGCCACGGTGCAGGTCGCCCACGCGATCGCGTTGGAAGCGACTCTGTCCTTTCTGGGCCTCGGCATGCCGATCACCTCGCCTTCGCTGGGCCTGCTCATTGCCAACGGTTACACGCACCTGCTGTCGGGGAAATACTGGATCAGTTTTTTCCCCGGAATCGCGCTGCTGATAACCATCGTCGCGATCAATCTGGTCGGGGACCAGTTGCGGGATGTGCTGAACCCGCGCTTGAAATAAGGCGGCCCGGCCGGGCTGAATGCGCCTATTCGAAGAAAAATGGCCTGATGCTCGGCCACAAGGCTTTGTACGTGAATACCGCCACGACCAGCAATATGACGTATTTGCCGGTGACAAGACCGTAGACCATTTCGAACAGTGTTTTTTTCTCAACGCGGCGGTGCGGCTGCCTGGAGCCTGGCATTTTTTGGTGGCCGCGTTCCGCACCAGCGCCTCTCTGCGGTGCGCCCCATACATCTTTACTTTTCAGGGCGTCATCCTCCATCTGCACCTTGGCAAGGGCATCACGCAGGCTGATTTTCAACCGTTCCTGAATGCCCAGGGCACGACGCAGCTTGTTGACGTTCTGCAGCCAGAGCAGTTCCGCTCCGACGGCCATCGGCAAACCCTTGCGCTCTCCGTCCCGGGAATCCATCACCAGAGAATTGATATAGGCGTCGAATTCGAGAGTGCCCCACATCATGCAGACCCTCTGGCAAAGGTGCGGCAAGGCTTCGGGCGCGGCTGGATTTTTTCCGACATGTTATTTCCAATCAGGGCTTGAGCATTCGTCTGTACGTTAAGCAACTTACCGGTATGTGACTTTTCACACCGTTCATACCGTTTCACACATTTTATTTCTTGCCTGATTCCGACTGCTTCGCAAAGCAAAGGTTCAAGGCACGCCTCATTGAAGCAAGCAAAACACCAGCCGGGCGCTCGTGCTTGATTGAAGTTTGGAGATGGGAACGCCTGAGAACTTCCGCCAGGAACCCGAAGCTGCAGACCACGCCATCGCGCTCGATGCCACGCCGTCCTCTCCGGGCTTCAGTTCAAGCACCCGCCGGCGATCCGCCCAAGGTAAACACATCATCCACCTGCAGGTTGTGCGGCAGATTGTGCGCGATGAACAACATCGTGACCTTACCCTTCAGTTGATTAATCGTCAGCGCAAACTGCTCCGCAGTGGCCTGATCGAGTCCGCTGGTCGCTTCGTCAAAAATCAGGATCTTCGGCCGTTTGAGCAGCGCGCGGGCAATCGCCAGACGTTGCTTCTGCCCGCCCGACAGCCCGACGCCGTGTTCGCCCAGCCAGGTCTGGTAGCCCTGCGGCATTTGCTCGATGACCTCGTGGATGCCAGCCATGCGGCAGGCGGTGATGACATTCTCGAAATTCGCATGCGGACTGGCCATGGCGAGATTTTCGTAGACGGTAGCGGCAAACAACTCGGTTTCCTGCGGCACCACGCCGTAATACTGGCGCAGTTCGTTCGCCGGCAGATGGCGGATATCGCGACTGTCGATTTCAATACGGCCGTCTTCCGGCGGATAGAAACCCTGCAGCAGCTTGGCCAGCGTGCTTTTGCCGCAACCCGAAGGCCCGGTAATGACGGTGAGCTTTCCGGGTTGCAGCGTCAGCGAGAGGTCACGGAACAAATACGGGTGTTCTTCGCTGTAGCGGAAGGACAGTCCGGTAATGCTGATCTGCCCCGCGCCTCCGGGCGCGCGGGCCGGAGTCAACGCATGGGGTTCGGCCGGCGCGTCCATCAAGTCACCCAGCCGTTTTACGGCGATGTCGGCCTGCTGGAATTCCTGCCACAGCGAAGCCAGCCGCAGCATGGGCTGCGCCATGCGGCTGGCGAACATCTGGAACGCCACCAGCATGCCGATGGTGAATCCGTCGTTCTGCATGACGATCAATGCACCCACGCAGAGGATCGCCAGCGTCTGCGTCTGTTCGATGGCATTGGCAACGGTGTTGGTGGTGTTGGACAACTGCCGCGCACGGAATCCGGCATGCAGGTAGTCCGCCAGCAGGGTTTCATATCGTTTTTCGAGATAAGGCTCCATCTGCAGGGATTTGACGGTTTCCATGCCGACGACGTACTCGGTGAGGAAGGCCTGATTACGCGCGCCTTTCAGGAACTGTTCATTGACCCGCTCGCGCAACAGCGGGGTAATCACGATGCTGAGGACGGCCAGCAGGACTACCGTCGCAACCGCGATCAGCGACAACTGCCAGCTGTACCAGAACATCACCGCCAGAAATACAAACAGGAAGGGCAGATCAAGGAACAAGGTGACCGCGGCACCGCTGATGAACTGGCGGATGGTTTCCACGCCGTGCAGGCGTGCGATCAGGGTGCCGGTGGGCCGCTGCTCGAAATAACGCAGGTGCAGCCGCAGCAGGTGGCGAAATACCTGGCTGCCGAGCACGGCATCGATGCGGTTTCCGGTATGGAGGATGAAATACTGCCGCAGCCAGTTCAGGAACGCATTGAATATCAGGAACATCGCCAGACCGGCGGCAATCGCCAGCAGCGTGCTTTGGGTCTGGTGCACCACGACCTTGTCGATGATCACCTGCGTGAACAGCGGCGTGGTCAGGCCGACCAGTTGCAATACCAGTGAACCCAGCAGCACGTCGCGCCAGATGGTCTTGTGTTTCAGCAGTTCCGGAATGAACCAGCGGAATCCGAACTTTTGCGGGCCGTGCATCTGCAGGTCGTCGGCCATTATATTTGCAGCGGCTTCGTGTGTAAGCAGCAAAACTTCCGGCTCAAACCGCTGCACGAACTCTGCGACGGCCATGGTCTCCGCGGTATTGCTTTGCGCCCGGAAAAACAGCAGGCGTTCATCATCGGCCCTGACCACCAGCGCCAGGCCGACCGGTCGGATTGCAGTATCAGCAACCGCTTCCGCATCGCGCAATACCGCAACGAACGGAAACGTCAGGCCTGAAACCGGGTGTGCATCCGTATCACAGCGCCCGGTCTTGAACCCCAGTGCGGTAGCAGCCTCGACAAAGGTCGTTGCGGAATGCGGCGGGGGATACTGCCGGCTGACGAGCGCCGGATCAAACGGAATACGATGGATCCGGCACAAGCTGCCCAGCATCCACACCAGGTCCTGCGCCAGCCACGGTCGATCCACATGCCTCCCCTGCACTGCTGATCGTTTTGTCCGCAATCAATGTGCTGCGTTACCCCGGTGCAATATAGCAAATAAAGCAGCCGGTAATGCGCGTGGCGCACGCCGCGCATCCGGCCATCAGGATCAGTTGCCCGGCACTGCCTTGAAAATCAAAAAAACCGCAGCGCCCTTCCTCCTACTCGTCCTTGATATTCGCCGCGCGCACGACTTTGCGCCATTTCTCGATCTCGGCCTTGATGAACGCCGCACTCGCCGCCGGCGTGGTGCCGATGACCTCGGCACTGTAACGGATGAAATTCAGCTGCACCGAAGGCGTATTCATGACCTTGTTGAGATCCTCGTTGAGCCGGATGACGATGGCCCTGGGCGTCTTTGCGGGCGCGAGCATGGCAGTGAAGGTGCCGGCCTCGACACCAGCCACGCCGGCCTCCTTCATCGTCGGCACCTCGGGCACTTCGGCCGAGCGGTTCACCGCATTCACGGCGAGCGCCCTGACCTTGCCGGCCTTGACGTGACCGATCGCCGAAGAAATCTGGTCGAACATGACGTCGATGCGGCCGCCGATCAGGTCCAGCATGGCCGGAGCGCCGCCCTTGTACGGCACATGCGTAAAGCGCGTGCCCGTGACGCCCTGGAACAGTTCGCCGGCAAGCCGGCCGGTGGAGAAATTGCCTGAAGAACCCATGATCAGTTCGCCGCGGGATTTGGCATAAGCAACGAACTCCTTGACCGATCTCGCCGGCGACGACATCGGCACCAGCATGATGACCGGCACGTTCGACACCAGATTGATCGCCTCAAAATCCTTGACCGGATCGTAACGCAGTCTGGCTGAGACGGCCGGCGCGATGGTCAGCGACCCGGTTGAAGAAAACAGCAGCGTGTAGCCGTCAGGAATCGATGTCGCCACGATTTCCGAACCCACCGCCCCGCCGGCGCCGGCGCGGTTATCGATGATCAGGTTGCGGCCGAGCAGATCAGCCATGCCCGGCGCAATGGCGCGCATCGTCAGGTCGACATTGCCGCCGGGCGCGAATGGCACGATCACCCGCAGCGGCCGCTCCGGATAAGCTGCCGCCGCGCCCTGCCAGCAGGCCGCGAACATCGCTACCAGCAGGACATCTGCAATTCTGCTTCTCATTTTTCGCCTCAGCTTTATTCGTGGTATCAGACACTCAGCGCCGCAACAATCCTGTCGCGCGTGAACGGCATGTCGCGCAACCTCACCCCCAGCGCGTTATGGATGGCATTGGCAATCGCCGCCGATACGGGGCCCTGTGTGCCTTCGCCCGCACCCACCGGCGGTGCTTCCGGCCGGTTGATCAGCGCGACTTCGACATCAGGCGCTTCGACAAAGGTCAGGATCGGATATTCCTGCCAGGTACGTGTGGTCACGCCGTGATGGTCGAAATCGACGCGTTCCTTCAACGTCCAGCTCACGGTCTGGATGATGCCGCCTTCGATCTGGTTGATCACGCCGTCGGGATTGATCGCCTGGCCGACGTCGACCGCCGCCCACAGCCGCGTCACACGCACTTCTTCGGACATCTGCACTTCGGCAACCACTGCAAAATACGCCGCGAGGTTCTTGTATCGCGCAAAGGCGATGCCGCGACCGCGTTCGCCGTCGCCTTTTTCCTTCGCTTGCCATTGCGCCATCTGCGCGGCCTTCCCGATGACTGCTCTGGCGCGTACGTCTTTCAGGTGACGCAGGCGGAACTCGACCGGATCGGCGCCCGCGGCTTCAGCCAGTTCATCGATGAAACATTCGATGGCGAAGACGTTGGCATGCGCGCCCAGCGAACGCAGGGCGGAGGCGCGTACCGGCGATTCCCGGATCAGGTGGTTGGTGATTTTCTGGTTGGGAAAATCGTACAGCGGCACTGCATTGCGATGACTGCCGCCACCGGGCAGCGGCGGATTACCGGGTTTGGCCGCGGGCAGCGGTTTTTCCAGATGCCAGGCCGCCAGCAGGTTGACGCCGCCGCGTCCTCCCGGCCGTGTGCTGTGCGCGTGGCTCCACAGTTCATGCCCCCAGTTGACGATGTTGCCCTTGACATCCAGCGCTGCAGTCATGCGCATGGCCATCGTACTGCCGTAGGGCTCCCAGGCGAATTCATCTTCGCGCATCCACTGCACACGCACCGGTTTGCCCGGCACCGCGCGCGCCAGCAGCGCCGCATCCAGCGTCACATCGTCGGCGGCGTTGTGGCCATAACAACCCGCGCCTTCAGCGTGGGAGATGATGATGTCGGCTTCGGCCATGCCCAGCACCTTTGCCATGTCACCGCGCAGCGGAAAAATACCCTGGCTGTGGGTCCAGATTTTCAGTTTGCCGCCGTCCTGCTGCGCGATTGCGCATGACGGCGCCAGTGAAGCATGGGCGATGTACGGTTTGGTGTATTCCGCGCTGAGTTGTTGCGCGCCGGTGGTCGCGGGGTCGCCTTTTTCATTGATGACTTCGGTTTCGGCTTCGAGCGTTTGCAGGCGCCGCGGATCGTTGTCGGGCAAAGGCGCGCCCGCATCCCATTGCGCGATACGCGCCAGCCGCCGTTCGGCGCGTATCGCCTGCTCTTCACGCTGCGCCACAACACCGAGAAAACTGCCGTCGCGAACCACGGCCACCACACCCGGCATCTGCGCCACTTCCTTCAAATCCACACTCTTCAGCCGCGCCCGCGGCCCCGGCGGCCGCGTGATGCGCCCGTGCAACAGGCCGGGCAAAACCATGTCCTGCACGTACGACGGTTTGCCGGTGATCTTGCTGAGGATGTCGAGGCGCGCCAGTGAGGTACCGACCACCACATGCTCCGCCGGCAGTTTTTCGACGACATCAAAACTCGCTTCGCGCGTCAGCAGATCCGCTGTCGCAAGCTCCCAGTACGTCACCGACCCGCCGCTGCGCGCAGAGATGACGCCATCGGCAACCGTGAGGTTCTCCAGCGTCACGCCAAGCTTCTGTGCGGCGCGCGCCAGCAACAGATCGCGTGTTTCCGCAGCGACATGGCGCAGCGCGAGGCCGCTGTCCTGGATCGAACGGCTGCCCGAAGTAATGCCTTCGTCGGGACTGAAGGCCGTGGTTGCCGGCGCGAGGCGGATGCGTGCCGTATCGATATCGAGTTCCTCGGCCACCATCTGCACCAGCGCGGTGAGTATGCCCTGGCCGATTTCGACCTTGCCCGGGGTCACGGTCACCGTGCCGTCATTGTTGATCTGCAACCAGCGGTCGAGCCGGCGGTTGGTGTCGAGACTGCCCGGCAGTTTGCGTGCGGCGGGATCTTTGGTCAGGGCCATGGTCATGACCCTCTCATCTTTTTGGCTGCGCTTCTGATCGCGCGCAGGATGCGGCCGTGGGTGCCGCAACGGCACAGATTACCTTCGAGGGCAGCGCGAATTTCGGCATCCGACGGATCCCTGTTCACATCGAGCAATGCTTTCGCCGCCATCAGGATGCCGCTGACGCAATAACCGCATTGCGCAGCCTGTTCCGCGATGAACGCGCGCTGCAGCGGATGCAATGCCTGATCGGTGCCCAGCGCTTCGACGGTGGTGATCTCCTTGCCGACGGCCGCCGACACCGGCAGGTCGCAGGACTGCACCGGTTTGCCGTCAATGATCACGGTGCAGGTGCCGCACTGGCCGAGACCGCAGCCATAACGCGTGCCGATCAGCCCCAGATCGTTGCGCAACGCGTAGAGCAACGGGGTTTCCGCGTCGGCCTCTACAGTTCGTGTCTTGCCATTGACTTGCAGTGTCAGAGCCATATTAAATTATTCAATAA